>JGI11705J14877_10000329_pt1 | contig 29980 bp, 21 predicted proteins | sample Etolaghawater15m_FD_14877 | JGI IMG/M metagenome (IMG submission 14877)
AAGCGTTACTTGATATCTCGGTGCCATATTTGTTCTCCGCAGTTTTGGAACAAATATAACACACCATGTCACGAATGCGAAGAATTATGTTTTACATTGTACTAGAAAAACATAAAAAGACTTTTTTAAGATCCTAATTCGATATTTTTGAGATTGCAAATCAGGCTAATACAAACCTGTCACTCAAACGAAATACACTTTTGCGAACAATAGGCGGCGGCTTTTTCCACCCTGTCAGTTACTTCAGCATCCGGATCAATAAGAGTGGCCTTCTCCCATTCGTCCATTATAAAAACTTCTGGGCAGATTTCTACGCAGGCTCCGCAACCATTGCATTCATAAACATCAATGAGAATGGATTTCTTTGCCATATCGTCCCCTATCTCTCCAAAGCATTCTTGGTAAAACTTCTGTCGGGCTCCACGGGATACTCACCGTTAAAACATGCAAGGCAAAAGTCTTCGGGTTTCAATCCAGTGGCTTCGACCATCCCCTGAAGACTCAAGTAGTAAATTGAGTCCAGACCAAGATGGGCGGCTATTTCCTCCAGCGAATTGTTCGTTGCAATAAGCTGATCCGACGAGGGAAAATCGATTCCATAGTAGCAGGCGTGGCGGGTGGGAGGACAGCTGACCATCATATGAACTTCTGTGGCTCCTGCCTCTCGCAGTGCTTTTACCCTGCTCCGCCCAGTGGTGCCACGGATAACGGAATCCTCTACAATTATAACCCGTTTTCCCTTCAGCAAAGCCCTTACAGGATTGAGTTTCACCCGCACATTAAAGTCACGCATGGATTGGGTTGGTTCAATAAACGTTCGTCCCACATAATGGTTCCGGATCATTCCCATTTCAAGAGGGATGCCGGATTCTCTGGAAAACCCGATGGCCGCATAGTTCCCGGAATCAGGAAAGGGCATAACAAAATCCCCTTTCATGCCAGATTCCCGCGCCATAATCTCCCCCATTCGTTTACGGGCCTCATACACATTGATACCAAAGACGTCTGAATCGGGACGGGCAAAATAGACCTGCTCAAAAATACAGAAACTTGTTTTCTGCTTCGGCCAGGGAAAAATTGAACGAATGCCATCTTTGGTGATAATAACAACCTCACCCGGTTCAACATCCCGCATGTACACAGCTTCGACAAGGTCCAGGGCACAGGTTTCAGAAGCCACAATCAAGGCACCGTTATTTAATTTTCCGAGACAAAGAGGTCGAAACCCACCAGGATCGCGAACAGCAACAAGAGTGTCCTCTGTCATTAACAGGATCGAATAGGCACCCCTCAGACAGGAAAACGATTCGCTGAGCGCTCGTTCGAGACCAAGATGGGTGGTACGTGCCATGAGATGAAGGATCACTTCACTATCCATTGTGGTCTGAAAGATCGACCCTTTCCCTTCAAGATCATGACGTAATTCAAGTGAGTTAACAAGGTTCCCATTATGAGCGACCGCAAGGGTGCACCCTCTATGATTCACCATTAAAGGCTGGGAGTTCGTCACATTGGAGGAACCGGTGGTGGAGTATCGAACATGCCCCATGGCCATGGAACCCGGTAAGCCCTGAAGAATATCTTCTGAAAAAATTTCAGGAACAAGCCCCATGGCCTTATGGATTGAGACCTTACCATCATCTGAAGCAACAATCCCTGCACTTTCCTGACCTCTGTGCTGCAGAGCGTATAAGCCAAAATAGGTGAGTTTTGAAGCATCTTCGTGCCCAAAGATACCACAGATACCACACTCATGCTTAGGGCGTCCATCTTCAACAATCTGTACGCTACTATTTGTCATTGGAATATTCCTCGTATACAGCAACTCGGCAGTGAATCTGCATTTGTATAAAAAAGGGAAAGGCACAAAGAAAACAAATATCTTTGTGCCTTTTGTCAAAATCTGATAGAAAGATTTATAATATGTTTAATGGAAATTCAACAATAAAGCACCTTCTGTCCCGTTTTTCTCATTTATCACCCTTGACCGGGTGAGACTAACAGACAGGAAGCAGATTTTTTTTTAACCCGTAAAATGATAAAACTGACTTCAACCGTAAAAGCCGCAGGCTGAGCGGCAAAACTTGGCCCAGGGGACCTGAGCCAGATACTTTGTGGTATTACCCTTCCCAAAGATGATCGCTTAATCGTCGGGGCAGAAACCTGTGACGATGCAGGAGTCTACCGTTTAAACGACGAGACAGCCCTGATTCAGACACTGGACTTTTTCACTCCCATCGTGGACGACCCATACCACTTCGGTCAGATCACTGCCGCCAACGCCTTGAGTGATGTCTATGCAATGGGTGGCACACCAATTCTTGCCATGAATATCCTGGCCTGCCCTATCAAAACCATGGCAGTTGATATTTTCCGCGAAATTATCAAAGGAGGGCTTTCGAAAGTGGTGGAAGCCGGGGCACTTTTGGTCGGCGGTCATTCTGTGGAAGATAAAGAATTAAAGTATGGTCTTTCAGTGACGGGAACGGTTCATCCAGATCAAGTTCTGCTGAATAGTGGCGCCAGGGTCGGTGACCGCCTGATCCTCACCAAACCCCTCGGAACAGGCATTCTTTCAACGGCCATCAAGGGACAACTGGCAGGTGCTGACATTGAAAAAAAGATCACACACATTATGGCAACCCTCAACCGTGCCCCGGCGGATGCGATCACAGCCGTTCGAGACAGGGGGTACCCGGTCCACGCCTGCACAGATATCACCGGCTTTGGCCTGCTCGGCCATCTCCATGAAATGACCATAGCTTCAGGAGTCAAGGCCAGACTGAGCAAAAAGCAGATTCCTCTTATTTCAGGCTGTATCGATTTCGTTAATATGGGCATCATTCCAGAGGGTGCCTATACCAATCGCAAGTTTTACTCGAAATGGCTGCGAAACAGAGACACTGAAGGTGACCCAATGGAAATGGTACTGGCTGACCCCCAGACTTCAGGCGGACTTCTCATAGCAGCCCCGCCAGCGACCAGTGAACAGCTTCTGAAAGAAATGGACAGCTCAAATTATCCGTTTTCCTGCCGGGACATTGGTGAGATTGTGGAGGGAGAGAGTGGAGTGATAGAACTGTTATAATTCGCATCTCACCGGCGGTATCAGTCCAGTAGGTATATCATCTCTCCTGTGTCAATGATGCCAGTCGCCTTCGCAACTCCTCCACCCGCTTCCTGTTCACTCCAAAGTCAGAATAACCGACCCTGGAGGCAGAACGGATATGAATACAGTTATTTTCAACATCAAGGCGGCTGCTGACATCATCTGTAAAACGAAACAGGCTGCTGCGGAAGGTGGCATGAAGAAAGAAGCCATCCACCTCTTCAATCTGTCCCCCCATCTCAAGGATCTGCTCCTGCAGGGTCTGCCATGCGTCGGATGCCGATCCTGTAAATGCAATAGGAGCAATATGTGAGTCTTGCAGGGAATCCTCGCTGCTCACACAGTTCGGGCTTCCGGGACAAGGTGCCAGGTGACCATTAACAACATATTTCTTTCCAGCCAATGCTTCCATATTCTCCTCTCCTGACTGACTGCTGCCCGAGCACCCGGATACAACTAGGGTGACAACCAGCATGAGTGAGCAAAGGGACAGCAAATAAAGATCGCTTCTCTTTTGCAACGTTTCAGGACGATCAATAACCACATCCTGACCAGAGGTACTCTGATCTACCTGCCCGGTTAAATTGCCATGACAAGCATTTATGTTCTCATCAAAATTGATCGTTTTCATTCTTTTCCCCAACAAAAGCATTTTCAATTCTTACGATCCCCTGAATACGGTCAAGCTCAGCAAGAGCCTGGACATAGAGAATCTGAGCCCGGTATTCATCGGCAAGAGCCCTGGAAAAGGCCTCCTGGGCAACAAGCACATCATAGGTGGTGGCTCTGCCCACATCAAACTTTGTCTGCTCTCCTTCCAGTCGTTTTTGTGACGAAAGACTGGTTTTACGGGTGGCATCGATGGCCTTAAGGCTCAGTCTAACATCACGCACTGCCTTTCTGGCGAGACTTCGTGTCTGCTGACGCAGGAGTTCTGCCCCAATTTTGGCACGCATCACCTGGGCCTTTGCCTGTCTGTACTTTCCCTCTGCACTTCGATTTTCCAAAGGCAGGGAAAATTTCACCCCCGCCTGCCATCGGGTATCACCGTCATTGCTCAGCCGGTCAACGGCATTTCCGTAACTATCTTCATTTCCACCAAGCCCCACGGAGCCAAAGAGATTCAGCGAGGGCAGTGTCTTATCTTTCATTGCAACACTGGTGATTTCTGCCGCCTCTTTCTCCATATCCGCAGCACGTATGTCCGGACGGTTAGCCAGAGCCCGTTCCAGAACAGTATCAAGAGATGGAATCTTTTCTTCAACTACCGGTCTGTCCATCGGATTCAGTGGTCTGTTCCACTCCTGATTGTTCATCAGATAGCGCAGTGTATCTTCAGCAACACCGACGGCCCGCTCCCCACCGATAAGGTTCTGTTCCCTTCTCGCAACTTCCGACTGAGGCTGGTAGATTTCAATGTCGGCCAGAACTCCGTTCTCAATTTTACTCCGGGTCTCCTCCTCAAGCTTTCTGGCCAGAGTAAGAGACAGTTCAAGGACTTCAATATCCTGCCAGCTTGAAACCAGTTCCCAATAGGCCTTGCGTACCTGGGAGCAAAGTTCTGCTGCCTCCCGGTGAACAAGAAAAATGGCAGCTTCTGTTCTCTTTGCTGCAGCCCGGATCCCCGCAGTCTGTACCTCACTGCCCATCCCCTGAAGAAGGGGTTGACTGATCGTGAGATCAACTCCACTCGAATACAGTGGATCAATAAGCAAGTAGCTGGAGTCACTGTCGTAATAGTCGTTGCTCCACGACAAGCCAAGCTCCGTTCCTGTAACCATGCGTTTTGAAAGCACGGTGTTCCAGTAGCCGGTGTCTTCACTCAAGGCACCTCCCTGCACGGTCGGAGTAAGTTGTGTTTCACCCGCCCCGACCCCAGCCTCCAGAAGCGTGTCAAAGCTACCATGCTCCAAGTCACTACCGCCTCGTGCAATCTCAAGATCCTGTCTGCTTAACTGAATATTGAGATTGTTGGCAAGAGCAGTTTCAATGGCCTTATTGAGGGTGAGATCCAGTGCGGCTTCTTCACAAAGCGCAGTCGTTGCCTGCAGGCAGAGAATCCCACAAAAGGTCAAAAACCCTCTCCTTTTCCATTGCTCATTTTTCATTGTTGACCTCCTGTGATTCACCAGAGAGAAGAGGATAGGGACGCCAGTACAAGCGATGGAGCCAGGCTCGAAGCCGCGGCTGCAACTCCAGAAAACGATGAAAGAGATAGTAAAGGCTGGGTACCACCACCAGAGTCAGAAATGTGGCCACTATCAGACCGAAGATGATCACAACGGCCATGGAGCGCCACCATTGGCTGGACTCGCTCACCCAGCACATGGTGAGATTGCGAAAATCATAGGAGATCCCGGTAACCATTGGAATAAGCCCGAGAATGGTGGTTATGGCAGTAAGTAGTACTGGCCTCAGGCGTGTCGCCCCTGCGGCCATCACTGCCTCTTTTACCGCCATGCCACGAACGCGGAGCTGATTGGTATAATCGATAAGAACAATTGCATTGTTGACCACCACCCCTGCAAGTGAAATCACCCCGACACCTGTCATAACAATGCCAAAGGGCTGTTTGAAAAGCATCAGACCGAGAAAGGCGCCACCAAGTGAAAGGATAACCGAAGTCATAATGATAAACGGCTGCCCCACCGAATTAAACTGACTCACCAGAATAAAAAAGATGCAGAACAGGGCGATAATGAAGGCCTTCCCAAGAAAGGCTTCGGACTCCTGCTGATCCTCAAGCTCCCCGGTAAAACTAACCTTATATCCGGGAGGCAGTATCAGTCTGGCCAGGGCCTCCTCCGCTCCTGCACGCACCACTGGAGCCGGAACCTTGGCCTCATCCACATTCGCCTTCACGGTAACCACCCGCTCATGGTTAATACGTACGATATCACCAAGAGATCCGGATATTTTGATCGTTGCAAGGGTCGAGAGAGGTACCGTCATACCGTTTGGCGCAGGAATCATCAACTCATGGAGCACATCCACCACCCTGCGGTTTTTTTCGTCGAGCTGTACAGTTATATCATAGTCCTCATTACCTTCCCGGAATGAAGAAACTTCCAACCCGTTATAGGCAGTCTTCAGAGCAAAACCTATCATATCGGTGGAAATACCAAAGAGGGCTGCCTTCTGCCGATCCACAGCCACCTTCACCGAAGGAATACCCTCCACAAAGTTGTCCTGTACGTCTTCCACGTGGGGAATGGTATTCAGGGTCTTGCGGATCGATTTTGCGATCTGACCCAGTATCTGAAAATCATCTCCGGAAATTTCGATATTAATAGGAGCTCCGGTCGGTGGTCCCTGGGCCTCTGAGGCAATTGTGATTTTTCCACCCGGAATATTCCGTATCCGCCTTCGGATCTCCGCCACGGTTTCCTTGGAAGAACCATGGCGCTCCTCAAGATCAAAAAAACGAATCCCCACATGATTCGGAGTGTTAGCTTCAAAGGCTGAACCACCCCCCGTTTCCACGGTTGCCTTCATATAGATAGTTTCAATATTAGCAAGATCTGAAGGCCCGAAATGAGTCTTTCCATCCTTATCCCTGTGTTCAACCGGAAAAAGCGCCTTCCGGTATACCTCCTCTGGTAACTCTTCATTCGCCTCTGCTATCTCAGCACTGGCAACCGCCCCCTCTATCCGCCGCATAACCCGGTTTATATATTCAAGATCGGCGCCCTCCGGCATATCCACATTGACATACATTCCTTTTGGATCAATATCGGGGAAAAATTCCTTGGGTTTTTCAAGTCCTACAGCAAGCAACCAGCCTTCAACCATGAGAATCAGGACAAAGACGGAAACCATAATGATGGAAAAAGGCTGGCCGAGTGCCACATTCAGCAACGCTGTATAGCCGCGCAGCAATGGAGTCGTGATCTGTATCGGTTGTTCCTCCGGATGCTCGATCCTCTTTTTTCCTCCCTCAGGAGCAACTTTTAAAAACAGGGATGCCAATGCCGGATTGATAACCATGGCCACAAAGAGAGATGACGACAGAGTGACAATCAGGGTTAGAGGAAGATAGCTCATAAACTCGCCCATGATACCCGGCCAGAAGAGCATAGGAGAAAAGGCTGCAAGGGTGGTGAGGGTTGAGCCGATGACAGGATAGGCTACTTCCGAGGTTGCCTTCATGGCCGCCTCCCTCCGTGGCACCCCCTGTTCCATGAAGCGATGAATATTCTCCACAATAACAATTGCATTGTCCACCAGCATCCCCAGCGCCAGGGTCAGACTGAAGAGGACCACCATATTCAAGGTTATTCCAAGAAGATACAGAACAACAAAGGAGAGCAGCATGGAGAAGGGAATGGCAAGGCTCACCAGAATGGCATTGCGAATCCCCATGGCAAAGAAAATGACCACCACCACCAGAACAAGACCTGAGAGGATATTGTTCTCAAGATCAGCTACCATATTGACAATATCCTTTGATTTATCCATCACCTTGGTGATCTCTGTTCCATCTGGCCAGCCTTGCTGCCGTTTTTCAATGATTTTGCCGACAGCATCTGCAATAGCAATGATATTTTCCCCACTGCGTTTCTTGACCGAGATATTTACTGCCTGATGGCCATTCAGACGTGAGCGACTGGATTCCTCCTTAAACCCGTCCACAATCCGGGCCACATCTTTTAAATATACCGGATCGCCTTGATGGGTGGTGAGAACCAGACCATAGATCTCCTCCGGTGTTGCAAACTCCCCAGGCACACGTAGTTGAAACCTTCCCTTTCCAAGGTGAATGGCGCCACCTGAAGTGTTCTGGTTTTCGCTCGCAACCACCCGCTCCAGAGAGTTAATTGTAAGCCCATAAAATGCGAGTTTCTCGGGTAGAACCTCAATGCGGATCTCCCGCTCCAGACCACCGCTGATATCCACTTCAAGAACCCCGGTTACTGCCTCAATATCGTCCTGAAGATCGTCAGCTATATCCTTGAGACATGGCAGACCACAGGTTCCGGAAAGGGAAAAAACCAGGATGGGCATTTCAGATAGATTCACTTCAAAGACCACGGGATCATCTTCCAGATCGTTTGGCAGCTCCCCTTTGGCCTCATCTACTTTGTCTTTCACATCCTGGAGGGCCTTGTCTATATCTACTCCGGTAAGAAACTCGACATTGATGGATGAAAGCCCTTCTGAACTCACCGATTCAATTTTTTTTACGCCATCAAGCCCTTTAAGCTTTTTTTCAATTTCTATTGTGATAGCCGTTTCAATATCGGATGGTGAAACGCCTCTGTAAGAGGTGGAGACAAAAACATTTGGAATTGTAATATCAGGCTCGGATTCCCGTGGCAATGCAAGGTAGCAATAGGTGCCAAAAACAAGAATAATTACAGCCAGGACAAGAACCGAAATCGATTTTTTAACAGCTGTATCGGAAACTATCATGGAGCCTCCAGGGAAGAAAGACTGCGGACAACCCTGACCTGCTGTCCATCTTCAACATCACGATGCCCCTCTATCACGACCCGGTCACCAGTGGCAAGGCCAGCGGTCACTCCGACCATCCAGCCATCCATGATACCAAGCTTTACTGGCTGTTTCCTAACACGACCATCGACTTCCAGGTATAAAAACTGTTCTTCATTGCGGTTAATGACAGCGTACAATGGAACAGCCAGAGCCCTGTCATTTTCTTTTTTGACAATATCCGCCCGTACAAACATCCCGGGAAGGATGGAATAGTCGAGATTGGCAACAGCCAACTCCAGTCGGTACACATGAGCGTTGGACTCAGGAGATGGAGCAAGGAAATGTTTTCGGCCAACGAAGAGTTTGTCACCAAGCGCCTTGATTTCAAGATTAATTTCATCAATCTCTCGAAGAGCCACCACATCAGATTCTGGAATTCCCACCACGGCTTTCACCTTCTCCATCTGAAGAATTTCGGCCACTGGGTCAGCAACGCTGAGCAGGAGGCCTGGCTTTGCGTCCAGTCGACTGATGACTCCAGCTACAGGAGCCTTAATGGTGCAGCGGGAGAGCTTAAGCGTTGCATCATCCAGAGCTGCCTGAGCCGTAAGAAAACGGGCATTAAGATTTTCCATCTCTGCCTGGGGAGCGATCCCTCTGGCATGCATGGTCTGCACCCGCTGTAGCTCTGCCTTTGCTAATGTCCATGATGCTTTGGCAGACTGAAGGGCAATCCGGTAGTCATCATCTTCAATTCTGGCGAGGATAGCTCCTTCTTCAACCAGATCTCCCTCTGTAACCAGACTCTCTTCGACGGTTCCAGCAACGTTTGCCATAAGCTCAAGTTTCTGCCATGCTTCTATTGAGCCGGGAAGATTAATTCGATCGCGAAGTAGAACCGGCTTAATCTCGAGAACTACAACATTTACAGCCTCTCTCTGTTCAGCTACCGCCTCCGCTTTTTCCTGAACCAACTGTTTTCCCTTCTTCTTGATTCCCAGGAAACCAAACAGGGACAAAATAACAAGAAGGAGAAGAAGGAAGCGAGGGAGGTTTTTCCAAACCATGTACACGATCCTGGCGCGACTACTTTGGGGAGAATATTCACTTTTCATTGTTTGCCTGAAAGTTGTTGGGGAGAAGAGGCAGGTGCCAGCCCACTTAATGCCTGTTCGAAGAGCATTGTCAAGGACATCAGCACATCATCATCTTCAAGAATCCTGCCGGAGTACCAGGCCGAGAGAATAAGGAGATAAAGAGCGTAAAAATGGCCGATTGCAAACAGAAGTTCTACATCAAGTCGCAACTCACCAGTTTCCTGAGCTTTTTGAAAAAGGGGGAGAAAAATGGCAATAAAACGATCATCAATATCCCGGGATCGTTCCCCAATCTTCCCTGCAGGGAAAATAACCTCACGGAGAAAAAGTCTGCCAAACTCTCGATTGCGGGTAACATACCGAAACTCAATCATAAATATCTCAACCAATGCCTCAAGAAAAGGCGTATTGCTGTCTATCTTACGCCCCATCTCCAAGTGTAAAAAATCAAGCTCATCTTCGCAGAAGGCCAAAAAAATCTCACTCTTGGTACGAAAGTAACTGTAGATAGTTCCCTTGCCTACTCCGGCTTTTCTGGCTAACAGATCAACACTTGTTTTCTCGTAGCCTCTCGATCCAAAGAGGCTTATTGCCGCCTCAAGAATGGCCTTTCTGGTCTGTCTTTTTTTTTCTTCCCGCACCGTGGTCATGTTTCTGCTCCTGGAAAATAATGACTATGGTCGAAATTATACCGACCACCAGACTCCGGGGCAACAGAAAAATCGACCGCAGTCGATTTTTGCAGCCTGCACGTACATGGTCAGTACTCTTTCTGCTTTTCTGATATGGGTGCTATGCTAATACAGATGACATGACGGGCACGGGGTGCCCGACGAGTGGGAGAGATACTGGGATATCAGGACTCTGCAACGGCCAGCAACAATTCTGTCAAACTGACAAGATCGCGCAGATCAAGACATTCATCCGTGGTATGAACCTTGTCCATACCCGTTGCAATAATGGCAGTTTTCAGGCCATAGCTGTTAAAGATATTGGCATCTGAGCCGCCACCGGCAATTTGAAAAAGGATCTCCCTTTCCAGAAGATTCCCGGCCCGACGTACCCGCAGTATTGTCGGATCATCATCTTCAAGATACATACAGGGGTACTCAGTTTCCACAGCCACCTCAACGGAAGGGTGCTTGCCATTTCTGATCTGCGCCGACCACCCCTTCACCACATTGCGGAAGGTGGATTCGATTTCACGGGTATAGGCGTCGAGTTTTGCAGGGGAATGGGAGCGAACCTCCCCTTCAATAGTGATAAGATCAGGCACAATATTTGTGGCAACGCCACCTTTAATCAAGCCAAAGTTTGCAGTAGACTGTTCATCAAGACGACCAAGACGAAGATCCGCTATGGCACGCGCTGCCAGACAAAATGCCGACACTCCCTGCTCCGGATTTAATCCGGCATGAGCAGCGATTCCATGAACCTTAATTTTCAAGTGATTGGCCGCAGGAGCACCAACTATAACCTTATCAATACCGGTTGAATCCAGTGCATATCCGGACCTTGCACGCACAAGACCAATATCAAGATTTTTGGCTCCAAGAAGCCCTATCTCTTCACAGGTGGTAAGGATTATATCAATGGGTCCATGGGGAATTTTTTCATCCTTAAGCACTCGAATTAACTCAATCACAGCAGCAATACCGGACTTATCATCTCCGCCAAGTACCGTATCACCTGCCGTTGTGAAAATATCCCCAACCCGACGAACCTTTACCCCTCGACCAGGTTCAACCGTATCCATATGACAGGCATAAAAAAGAGGTTCCTTTGGCACATTTCCTGAAAAATGAACAACCAGATTACCGCAATCGGCCCCTGTATTCTTAGCCGATCCATCTTCCACCACTGATTCTGCACCGAGTTCAGTGAAAAGCTCTCTCAAATAATCAGCTAAACGGCCTTCTTCTCGGGATGGACTGTCAATTTCACAGAGCCGGGTAAAAGTATCTGCCAACCGTTCCCTATCTATTGCGTAAGTAGTCATTTGCAGCTTCCCTCTTTTGCGAGAAGAACAACAGCATGAGAACTGATGCCTTCCATTCTTCCGGTAAAACCCATTTTCTCAGTGGTTGTCGCCTTCACATTTACCTGACCCAAATCCACACCACAAGCATCCGCCAGTATTTCCTTCATTTTCGGGACAAAAGGGGCCAGTTTAGGTTTCTGACACACCACGGTTATATCAGCATTCGACAAGACAAAGCCACGCTGCGCAGCAATAGCGATCACTCTCTCAAGCAGCTTAATGGAATAAACATTTAAAAACTCCTGATCGGAATCCGGGAAATGAGATCCGATATCGCCCGCCCCCAGAGCACCGAGAATGGCATCACAAAGAGCATGGGTCAGGACATCGGCATCGGAATGCCCGGCAAGCCCCATTTCAAAAGGAACGGTTACTCCGCCAAGGACCAGTGCCCGATCGGAGGCAAACTTGTGGGCATCGTAGCCATGCCCTATACGAATTTTTTCGGAAGATGTTTCATGATTCTGCATAATTTTTTCTGCTATTATCAAATCATCCGGCCGGGTGATTTTAATATTAGTTTCAGATCCCTCAACAAGATGTACGTCTGTTCCGGCAAGCTCAAGAAGTGACGCCTCATCGGTTACCTCCCTGTCTCCGGCCATGTCATAGGCAGCAAGAAGCAGCGAAAGACGCGAGGCCTGAGGTGTTTGCGCCTGCCAGAGATCTTTCCGGTCAACGGTGTGGAGAATACGTCCACCTGGGCCACCTTTTTTCAGGGTGTCCTTCACTGGTACCGCAGCAATGGCGGCCCCGTACTCAATTGCGGCATCACAGCAGCGGGCAATCAGGTCAGGAGCCAACAGGGGGCGTGCCCCGTCATGAACAAGCACAATATCAACCCCGGCGTTCAATGAATCAAGACCTGCCTTCACCGAATCCTGACGACGCTTGCCGCCTGCAATTACCTGCAGATTAACGCCTGAAAGGCCATGGTCTGCCATCAATTTAACAGTGGACTCAACTCTGTCAGCAGGAACCACCACCACAATTCTATCGATACAGGACGTAATGGTAAAGACTCGAACAGTATGAACTAAAATGGGGATGCCGGCAAGAAGGTGGTATTGTTTGGGATGATCCAGCCCCATCCTGCTTCCGCTTCCGGCAGCGGGAATTATGGCAGCAGTAGTGGGCATTCTGGATAAAAAAAATGGAGCGGGCTATAAGCCGAATTCTGTACAATCATGATCATTTCACTGGAATGCCGGTCACCCGGCACCTCTTGCAACCTACCCGAAGACTTCTGGCGGGCAACCATACCCACAAAATGTACCTCAAAGGCACTTCCTGCGGGACGTCTTCCTATTTGGTCTTGCTCCGGATGGGGTTTACCCTGCCCTGACAGTCACCTGTGCAGGCGGTGAGCTCTTACCTCGCCATTTCACCCTTACCGAATCCGAAGACCCGGCGGTATATTTTCTGTGGCACTTTCCGCCAGTCACCCGGCGTTCGTGTTACGAACCATCCTGCCCTGCGGAGTTCGGACTTTCCTCTCAGGCCTTAAAGACCCGAGCGATCATGCACCCGCTCCAACTCTTTATATAATGTCAACAGACGTAAATTCAAACTATTCTTTTTGAATCTCTGCATCACTGGCAGTTTTTCCTATACTTCTTCCACCTCTTCAACTGGCTCATGATACATGATCCGCTGACAGGTCGGACAATCAAAATGCTCGTCGCCGCGAAGCAGAAGATTGTACTGCTGAGGAGGAATGGCCATAAAACATCCCTGACAGACTCCATCAAGGACATTTACCACTCCAAGACCATTACGATGAGCACGAAGGGTGTCATATTTTTTAAGGAGCCGAGTTTTCAATTTCTTAGCCTGGGCGACACGTTTCTTTTCCTGGGCCTTTTTCTTTTTATTAATCGCGGCAATTGCTTTCTTTACTGCTTCAGTCTCTTCCACCAACAGCTCGGTCTCACCTTTAAAGAGGTTTTTATTCTCTTCAATCTCTGCGGTCAGCTGCTCGACTTCTTCCATGATGGCAACAACTTTTTCTTCCTTCTCCTTTACACCCTTTTTTGCGTCCTCAATTTCCTTCAGAAGGGCTGTCTGCTCACGTCCGGTTTGAACCTGCATCATCTTGGACTGCCGATCCTTCACATGGACCATTTCATCAGCAACTTCTACTTCCAGAGTACGACGTTCTTTTTCCAGATTCTCAATTTTTTCGGTAAGGTTGCTAATGGTGGACTCACGATCAGCAAGTTCTGCACTTTTCACATCAAGTGCATCCTGTTCTTTCTGAATCTCAGAATCAATTGTATCTATCACATGATCGATACTCTGCAGTAAGGTAAGTTGGACTATTTCTTCGTTCAAGACTGTTCTCCTATTGTAAATACTATTCTATGAAAAATCGTTTCTATTAATAAAAGTAAACACTGGTTTTTCTAACTTGCTCTGACAAATTTGCAGTTTCCAATTCCTATTGCGTGCAAGAATCTGCAGTGAACTGGCCAGTAAGGCCATGGCTGGTTTCTCTGTTGCATAATGGCCTGCATCAATAACACAAAAACCACTATCCTCAGCCCAACGGGCCGTTGAATGCTTTATTTCCGAGGAAAGATACACGTGGGCACCCTGCCGACATGCTTCCTCGACAAGATCAGAGCCACTGCCACCGCACAGAGCAACAGACTGAATCTTCCGTGGTTGGATACCTGCAATCTGTACTGCCTGAGTTTCAAGGGCAGCAAAGACTCGTTTCATAAAGAGAGTAAAAGATATGGATTTGCTATACCTGCCGATCCTTCCCAGGCCATGAGCTCCAGAATCGATGGGTTGCAACGGTTTGAGACTTTCAAGTCCGAGAAGCACACCCAGAGCATCACTGACCCCATCCACGGTACTGTCAAAATTTGTATGGCATGCTATGACATTTATTTTATTAGCAAGGGCTTTTTCAACAAAAGCACCGCTCGGCGTTGCTGTCTGGACAGAGTGAAGTGGCTTGAAAATACAGGGATGATGTGTAAGCAGTGTATCGGCCCCAAGACTGATCGCTTCTTCGAGCAGAGAGAGTGTTGGGTCGAGTCCCAGTAACAGAGACTGTGTTTCCCGGTGTGGATCCCCAATCAGAAGCCCCACATTGTCCCAGCTTTCAGCAAGATTTCCAGGGGCAATCTGCTCAAGTCCATCAAGGAGATCAATTATCCTGACAGCCATCAAGTGCCCCCACATAATTGGCTGGGATTAGACATAAAAAAAAGGTACATCCCTTTCGGGCTGTACCTTTGGATTTCGGGCTTCCTGCAACAGGCTTCTCTGCCTGATTCAGCGAAAACAAATATGAAGGGTGAGGCGATCCGCCTCTCTCTGTTACGAAAAAAGTATATTCTGTTCAAGGAACCTGGTCTTTGTGGCAGATTCTGTGTAATGGTGGGCACAGTAGGACTTGAACCTACGACCGACCGGTTATGAGCCGGTGGCTCTACCAACTGAGCTATGCGCCCTCTCCGGCATCATAACCCCCAATAAGAAACAAACTTCAGCAAAATGTCAACTAAAAAATATTCCGTTCTGTAAAATAACCAGTATTTATCAGTAGCGTCTAATGAACTGCCATTTAAGCTCTAAAAGATTACTCTGTTATTTCTTCCACTAAAAGCTGATTGAAAGAGCAGCGCATACGAGATATAAGAACACCCATGATATATAACAATCTCCTTTTCTTTCTCGTAGCCATATTTCTCTTTACCATGACCGGTGGGACTGAGAAGCCTTTGTTTCCCCTTCCTGCCTCCCTGGCACTCTTCTCTGTCCTGCTCTTCCTCTTTGACCGTTTAGCAAAGCGGTTGTACTCACGGGTGAACCGAAACGGCTCCGGAGCCTACTTTGACGCTGAAAAGCGGCTTTCACTGCTGGCACTGATATTCTACTCTGCTGTTCTTTTTTCCTGTGACATCCACTACTACCTCAGCCCACTCGACCTTGGCGGAAACTTTCCCTCATTTGTTAATATCGGTGGACTGGCCTTCTTTTTCCTCTTTCTGCTACTCATGTGGCGGCATGCAAAACCTGCTTACCAGGTGATATTCAGCCGCAGTTACAGTACCAGAGCATTCCTTCTTTACAATACCAAGGCAAACCTGCCCATTGTCCTGCCCTGGATTGTGCTTTCACTCTCCTATGACCTGCTGGCGCTGCTTCCCTTTTCCGGACTGAAGACTTTTCTGCATTCGGAAGCGGGTGAGTACACTTCTTTTATTCTGTTTCTGCTCCTGATCCTGATCTTCTTTCCCCCTCTGGTCAGGAGGCTCTGGGGTTGCACGCCATTCCCGAAGGGAGAATTACTTGACCACCTTCAGGCCTTCTTCAGAAAACAGCGTTTCTCGGCAAAGGTCTTTATCTGGCCCCTCTTTGAGGGCAGGGTCATCACCGCCGGAGTCATGGGTATTATTCCTGGTCTTCGCTATGTCATGATTACCCCGGCACTCCTTAACAACCTTTCTCTCGATGAACTGGACGCCGTAATGGCCCATGAGATAGGCCATATCAAGAAGAAGCATATGCTGCTTTATCTTCTTATCATTTCAGGATTTTCAATACTTGCAGGATTTATTCTCGAGCCCTTCACCTTCTTCCTTCTTTCCCGAAGCAGTTTCTATACCCTGCTTGAGTTTACAGGGCTCACTGCAGAAAACATGCTTACGGTGCTCATGGCAATCACCGTTCTCGTGCTGATGGTTCTCTATTTCCGCTTTTTATTCGGCTACTTTATCAGAAATTTTGAACGTCAGGCTGATCTTCACGTCTTTAAAACCATTGGCAGCAGCGACTCCATCATCTCAGCCTTTGAAAAGATCGCAGTGCTTTCAGGAAATATCAGAGACCTGCCGAGCTGGCATCATTTTGGAATTGGTCAGCGAGTGGACTACCTGCAACGGTGTGAAAGAGACAGATCCTGGATCAAACGGCACAATCGCAAGGTTCTGCTCAGCCTCCTCGCCTATATCATAGCGATAATCACAGCAGCATCGAGTCAGGGGTTCATGCCAACCGAAACCTGGAAACAGCTCTACGAGGAAAAATATACGGAATTCATTCTTGATCAGAAACTCATGCGGGAACCGGACAAGGCGCTGTGGCTTGGTATTGCAGCTGATCTGATGCAGCATAAAAAAATGGAAAAAAAAGCTATTGCCGCCTACGACAAGGCCCTTACCCTTGAGTCATCAAACCCCAAGCTGCTGAACAACCTGGCCTGGCTGCTCCTGACGAGTGATGACACATCACTGAGAGACCCGGCACGAGCCCTCAACCTGGCCCGCCTTGCGGCAATACAGATGCCCGCCGGACATGTTCTCGACACCCTGGCCACGGCCTACTGGGCCAATGGATTTATTGAGAAAGCCGTAGCAACGGAGAGGCAGGCAATATTTGCCGACCCTGAAGAAGGAGCATATTACCGGGAACAGATTCTGAAATTCACCAGCAGAAGCTACGAATCAACGATTATGGAAAATGATGGACAATAGGTAATCAGGCGTAGATATCAATGCGGCCTCATCAGTTCGGGTATTCTGACGCTGGGATTATACATTCATCCGAGCCATGGATGGAGCTGCTGGCGACTGTTGACCCGTCATTCCCTGACTCATTATTTTCCCTACCACTGAAAAGTGAATTATAGTAATAAGAGCGATTATAGCATTTATTCTCAAAACATTACTATTCGAAAAAGGACACACCCTTCATGCCATTACTTGGAGCCCATGAATCAGTAGCAGGCGGAGTACACCTTGCCTTTGATCGAATACGTGAGGTAGGCGGCTCTGCCCTGCAGATCTTCACCCGTAACCAGCGCCAGTGGACCCCCAAGCCGGTGACGGAAGAGGAACAACAACTTTTTGCCGCTGCCTGGGAGGAATGTCCAGACATGCCCGTTGCCTCCCATGCATCCTACCTGGTGAATCTGGCCTCTGGAAAACCCGAACTTGCCCAAAAATCAATCATAGCCTTTTCAGATGAACTGAAACGCTGCGAGGCACTGAACATCCCTCTGGTTGTTATGCATCCCGGCTCCCATGGTGGTGACGGGGTGGATACCGGTATCGCCAGGTTTATAAAAAATCTTGATCTGGCCTTCGAACGTGCCGACAACCAGGTAACGGTCCTCCTGGAAACCACCGCTGGTCAGGGAACAGGGCTGGGGAGTCGTTTTGAAGAACTAGGAGCGATCATCGAAGGCTCGAAATACAGGAACAAACTCGGGGTCTGCATGGATACCTGTCACATATTTGCCGCCGGATATGACATTCGCAGCCCGAAAAGCTACCAGGCATGTATGGCTGAATTTGACAAATTTGTAGGAATAGAACAGATCCGTTTTTTTCATCTCAACGACTCAAAAAAGGGCCTTGGCAGTAACGTGGATCGACATGAACACATTGGCCAGGGTGAAATTGGCCTCGATGGATTTCGTAACCTTCTTAACGATCCCCACTTTGCAGACCACCCGATGACACTTGAAACGCCGAAGGGAAAAGATCTGCAAGAGGATCGGGACAATCTCGCTGTCTTACGGGGACTTCTTTCCCATAGGGACAATATTCAGCTATAGTTGCTAAAATCCTGACCGAACCTATCCTTCTGAATGGATTTCTCATGACCGAAATAAAGGAAAAAGTTGACCGTAGGGCAACTCTCAGGCGATATGGCGACAAAACCGACTTATCGTCAAAAATTAATATTGCCCGTCTTGCCTTTTTNCTTGCTACCCTTCTTATCGTTCTCGCATCTGCCTCTCTGATATTTATTGGCCGTTTTGCTTCCAATGCAGCTGACACTCAGGCCATCACCAATCAGCAGTTGCTACTGGAAACTGCCCTCAAGGGCAAATTTATGCTCATGGCAAGGGATCAACTCAGCCTTGCCCGTTGGGATACATCTGTACACAGAATCAGTCTGCGATTTGACGAAGATTTTATTGTTGACGAATTCATTGACTCACTTTGGTTTGATTTCGGTCTGGATAAAAATCTGCTGATAGGACCGGATAACAACATCCTGGCCGATTCCCATGAGGCAGACGTTTCATTTAATACCGGAATGTTGAGCAAAGAAAGTCCTCTTTACCGCTTTGTTGAACTCGCCCGAAACCAGTACTTCAGGAACCGAATCAACCTATCGGAAGGATATGGTCAGCAACCTGTTCCGTTTGGGGAGAAGTTCGAACATCCCGTCCATGGATTTGTCGACCTCGGTGGTAATGTGGCTCTTATTCATGCCATGGCTGTGGTGCCCGACGAAGGCACATTTGTTCTGCCAGATGGGAATCCAGTAGTGCTTATATCTGCACAGTTTATTGAATCAGAATTGGTTGATGAACTGAATGATCAGCTCGCCTTTTTGGATATGCAGTTTGAACGCGAACACCTCAGTCACGATTCAGTTAATCAGTACACCATCATTTCGCCAAACGGCAAAGCGCTCGGTGTTTTTTCCTGGCAAGGCCATCTGCCCGGCCGGCATATCTGGAACACGGTCATTCCGGTCATTATCCTGCTTGGCACAATTCTCGGCATAGTGGCCTTCATCATTGCATGGAAAATCAGCAAGTTGACACTTTCTCTTGCAAAAAGTGAAGTCCAAAACCTACATCTTGCAATGCATGACACTCTGTCCGGCCTTGGCAACCGCCTTAAATATAATTGCGCCTTGACTGCGGCCCTTGAAAAACTGCCTTCTGTCCCTTTTACGCTTATTCAATGCGACCTCGACAAATTCAAACAAGTCAACGATACCCTGGGCCATGGAGCCGGCGATACAGTAATCAAAGTGGTTGCCCAACGTCTTATTTCTGTCGTTGGGGAAGCTGGATTGGTCTGCCGGATAGGAGGTGATGAATTTGTCATTCTTCTTGAGAATATGGCCCGCTCAGCAGTTGAGGATATGGCAAACATGATTATCGAGGAGATCGGAAAGCCTGTTGATGTCGGAACAGAGGGCGTTGCCCACGTTGGAGTGAGCCTGGGGATAGCAACTGCACCAGCCCATGGGGATACCGCTGAAAAAATCATGGCTACAGTAGACACAACAATGTATCACGCAAAAGAAGAGGGGCGCAACAGGGCAATATTCGCCCAGGACCTCGATGATCAAACAAACGTAACTCTTTACCCTACTCGGACGCCCATCCATTCTACCGAAAAGGATTGACATTCTAACAGTAACCGTTTCTTGGCGAGGTGTACCATGATGCGTACAATATTGATTTTTCTCCTTCTTTTTGCATCGAGTGGCTGGCGTGCCTGCGCAGAGGAAGCCATGCCGAAATCCTACGATGTCATCATCGTTGGTGGCGGCATTGCCGGCCTTACCGCCGCGTATTACCTCGATGATTTCGATGTACTACTCCTCGAAATGCAGGAACAGGTTGGGGGCCGCGCTTCTTCCGGCCAATATAAAACAATCTCCTTTGCCCGAGGTGCTGAATATCTTGGCAAGCCGGAAGAGCCTCTGGAAGAAATGATCGAGGAACTCGGTCTGGTTCCACGTGAAGTGCCTGCTCCTGCAGACGTAAAGTATCACCAGGGTAAATTTTATTATGGTGAGCCTGGCAAGGCCCGTCTGCTGATCAATCAAAGTAACCTCAATACCCTCAATCGTTTTGCCAGTCACCTTACAGATCTCTACGATTCGTATGATGAAATCCCCGAATTGACTTTGAAGGGAGAACTTGCCCGACTTGACACTATTTCTGCAAAGCAGTGGTTTACCGAAAATAATTATCCGTCAATTTATCACGAATTATTTAATGTTACCGCCAGAGGGCTGTTTGGGGCAAATCTTGATGAAATCTCCGCTCTTTCGGTATTACCAGAATTGGCATTTGATTTTGAAGATTTCAAAGGGATTGAAAACGTCAGTGACCTTGCCGAGGAGTTCTCCGGTACAAGCGGCTCTACAGAAATGTACACCTTTGACGATGGAATAGCGGCAATTCCACAGGCCTTGGCACGTGACATGGCAGATTCAATACAGACCGGAACAAAGGTTACAGCAATCACAAAAGTTGACGGGAAATTCAAAGTCACCTGCATTAAAGATAATCAAAAGCAGTATATTCTCTGGGCAGATGCAGTCATCATTGCCACCCCGGCGCCCGTGGCACTTACAATAGGAGCAGCTGTACTCAGCAAGGAACAGCAACGGTTGCTTGGTTCTGTCCAGTATGCGCCGTATAGTACCGTGGCACTATTCAGTAACCATCCGATTTTTAACAAAGGTTTCAATCTGGCAATAGAGGATGACCAGATTTTTACTGACATATATGACTCTACCTGGGTGGCCAGCCACTTTAAAGAAAATGATAAATTGACGACGGTTAGCCCTTGGGTAACATTGGTCTATGCACCGCCTTCTTCCTTTCAGGACAAAACAGTGATCGATTTGGACGACCATGAGCTGCTGGCAAGAATATTTACAGCCCTTGACATGGTATTACCGGGCTCCTCTAGCAAAGTCATCGGTCACGAGATAACCAGATATCGTTATGGCCTTCCGGTTATGGTTCCAGGAAGTTATCGGCGGATGATTGATCTTGATAAAGCTACCGGAGAGGGGCTTTTTCTTGCAGGTGACTATCTCATCTATCCCACCTTTGAGGCCGCCGCTGCCTCAGGACAGCTTGCCGCAGAAAAGGTAAAAGAATGGTTGGAGGATTGAAGATACTCCATAACCTGTGTCTGCACCAAATGTTCAAAGACCTACAGACCAACCACTTAAGCGATATATGGAACAGTCAGGTGTTTGCTACATCGAGAGAGGTATCTTGAAATGGAAGGACGACAGCTGAAGAGTTGCTCTTTTTCTTACCTGATTACCATCGAAACTCAGCTTTGCAACCCAGAGTTGTTCCGTGTCGATTATACGGGGCGCGGGCGAAAAATTCTCATAAAGCTCTTCTCCACCAGAAGTGCCATGGATCCAACAACGGCACCTGTAAGCAACTCACCTAAAATACTGGGCAGAGTGTGTAATGCATCATGAATCTGATGCACATTGTGCATAAAAATACCACCCGCAACGAGAAGCATAGCCAGGGTACCAACAACGGTCAATGTNCGGATAACTATAGGTAACGCCCGAACAAGTAGTTCTCCTGCCTTACTCAGTAATTTTTGACTGTCACCTGCTATTTCAATAAGTTTAAAACCAACATCATCCAAGCGGACGATAAGGGCAACAACTCCATACACACCAACGGTGGCAAGCATTGCAACAATTGATACCGCCACAATTTGCACAGGAAGACTCTTCTCCACCACGGTTCCCAGGGCAATAACTATGATTTCAATTGAAAGGATGAAGTCAGTAATAATTGCCGATTTGATCTTCTTTTTTTCTATACTGAGGATCTGTTCTCTGGTCAGGTTCTGCTGTATCTCCGTTGTCTTCTTGTGAGAATGTGGAAAAAAATACTCGTATATCTTCTCAGCACCTTCAAATGCCAGATATATTCCTCCAATCATTAAGATCGGTACAATGCTCCATGGCAAAAACGCACTTAATAAAAACGCAAAAGGCAGGATCATCAGTTTGTTTAAAAAAGACCCTTTGGCAATAGCCCACAAGACGGGAATCTCGCGTGAGGCAACAAACCCCGAAGCCTTTTCTGCATTCACTGCGAGATCGTCACCCAGAATTCCCGCCGTTTTCTTCGTAGCAATCTTTGTCATTGCTGCGGCATCATCTAAAAGCGTTGCGATATCATCAAATACTGCAAAAAACCCTGTTGCCATATTTTACCCTGCCTGTAACACGTAATTTACTGCTGTAATTCTAGTTTTGGCACCACTCGTAAGCATTGCGGAACATCTGCATCCAGGGAGTCACCTTCAATCCCTTCATATCTTCGGGAAGATAATGTGCCTGCCATGCCAGGAAAACACGTTCCGGATGAGGCATCATGGCGAGATGACGGCCATCTGGCGAACAAAGACCAGCCAGTCCACCTGGCGAGCCGTTTGGATTAAAAGGATAGGATTCAGTGGCGTTTCCATCATCATCCACATAGCAAATGGGGGCCAGATTTTCTGCAAGAACCCGCTCTTTTACTGCCGAATCTGGAAATGTAAGATGCCCCTCTCCATGATCCACATGAATACCAAAGACCAGCCCTTCCATACCTTTCAGCATAAGTGCAGGACTTTTCCCAACCTTTACCGTAGACCAGCGAGACTCAAAACGGCCCGAGAGATTATGGATAAAACGGGGCTGTTTTTCCGCCTCAATATCCTGCCATGGAACCAGACCAAGCAGGCCAAAGAGCTGACAGCCATTGCAGATACCAAGGCTGAAGGTATCAGGACGCTCGTAGAATTCCCGGAACATCTTTTTCAGAGTATCGTTAAAACGAATGGTGGCAGCCCAGCCTTTCGCTGATTCCGGCACATCGGCATAGGAAAAGCCGCCCACTGCAGCAATGCCCCTGAAGCCATCCAGAGTTATCCGGCCCGCAAGAAGATCACTCATGGTAATGTCCCAGGGCTCAAAACCTGCAGCGTAAAACGCCGAACTCATCTCACGATCGGAGTTGGAACCCTCGTCACGCAGGATGGCAACTTTTGGTTTGTCCGTTTTTGCTAGAAGCTCGGCCGGTGCAGGCTCGGGCGTAAAGCTCAGATGATAGGCAGGTCCCTTACGATCGTAACAATTTTTCTTCTCCTGATCTGCACAGTCCGGCACAATCTGGAGGCGTTCAAGCTGATAGCTTGTCTCTTCCCAGTTTTCACGAAGCTTGCGCATATCTTCATCGAGAACGATTTCTCCGTTTATACGGATTGTAATCTGCTTCTCCTTGACGCTCCGTCCGAGAACAACNGAATCAACATCATGCCCGGCAAGNACCTGTTGCAGATCATTCAGCNTNTCATCACCACATTCGAGAACCAGCCCCAGTTCCTCGGAGAACAGGGTTGCCANCGGAGAGTCGGTTGATTGCAGATCAAGATCCAGACCACAGTTTCCGGAGAAGGCCATTTCAAGAACAGTTGTCACCAGACCGCCATCACTCCTGTCATGTCCTGCCGTAAGGAGACCTTTTCCAATTGCATCCTGCACTGCAAGAAATGCATTTTTCACAGCAGCTGGATCTTCCATATCGGGGCAATCATTCCCAAGACGCGATCTGGTCTGGGCCAGTGCCGAGCCACCCAGCCTGTTTTTCCCATTGCCAAGATCGATAAAGAGCAGTGATGAGGCACCGGCCCGTTTCAGATCCGGTGTCACAACAGCATTAATATCGCTCATGGCCGCATAGGCGGAAATCACAAGTTCCCTGGGCGACTTAACAGTCTCATCCCCGACCATTGTAGCCATTGAAAGGCTGTCCTTACCACCATCCACAGCCATACCCACGGCTATCATGGCATCACACATACCCTTGGCAGCATCATAGAGTGCAGCTCCTTCTCCCGGCAGTTTCGGAGCCCACATCCAGTTGGCCGAACACTTTACCTGTTCCAGATCATCGATCTTTGCCCAGACAAGGTTGGTAAGAGATTCCCCAACGGCCATCCGGGCACCCTTTGCAGGATCAACCAGCATCTTGATGGGCTGCTCTCCGATGGCTGTCGCGCCACCACTCAAACTGAAATGAGACTGGGCAACCACTGCCACATCACTCACCGTAAGCTGTAGCGGCCCGCAGCACTGCTGCCTGGCAATAAGCCCGGTAACTGCCCTGTCAACCTTATTGGTCAGAAAGCGTTTCGAGCCGACGGAAACCAGGCGCAGTACATCGTGCAGTGCAGCACCTACGGTCAAATCACCGGGCAGATCCAAAGGCTTCAACTGCGGCCGGGAACGACTATCCTCAAAGGTCTTGACCGGGATATCGCCAAGCAGTTCCGAAAGGTCTATATCCACAGGAGTAGAACCATCAAGCTCATCATGAACCACAAACTGCAGGTCGCCGGTCACTTCACCAAGCACCTCACAGCCCACCTTTTCCCGTTCACATATTGCCTGAAACCGGTCAATATTCTCAGGACTGATCAAAAAACCGTTCCGTTCCTGATACTCCGCCACATAGATTTCCAGTACCGACATGGTGGGATCACCCACCCGCATTTTGCGAATCTCGATATAGCCTCCGGAATGCTCAACAAGCTCTTTCAACACATTGGCAGGCCCACCAGCACCCTGATCATGGATAACATCGATAATGGTCTTATCACCCATCTCGTTACAGGCACGGATGACACGGTTCATCTTCTGTTCCATCTCGGCATCACCGCGCTGCACGGCATTAAAATCAAGTTCAGAGGCATTTTCGCCCTGGAGCATGGACGAGGCAGCACCGCCGCCAAAACCGACCCGGTAGGCCGGACCGCCCACCTGAACGATCTTCATACCCTTCAGTTCCTTATCCTTTTCCGTGTGCCGGGCATCAATCTGGCCGATACCACCGGTGAACATAATGGGTTTTAAAAATCCCCAGCGTTCGCCATTTTCAAGGCGCAGATCAAAGGAACGGGTAAACCCCTGAATCATGGGTTCACCAAATTTATTCCCGTAATCGGAGGCACCATTACTCGCCTCTATTTCAATGTCCAGTGCCGATGCCAGATTCTCAGGACACTGGTAGCTGTTTTCCCATGGAAGGGTGTAGCCGGGGATATGAAGGTTTGCCACACAGTAGCCGGTGGTTCCGGCAATAACAAACCCACCTTTTCCCGTTCCCTGGACGTCACGAATACGGCCACCCGTTCCTGTTTCAGCTCCGGGAAATGGCGCAACACCCGTGGGAAAATTGTGGGTCTCGGCGGTCAGCAACACATGGTATGTCACATCACTTTCCTTTAAGGCACAGGGAACACCGGGGGTCTCTGGCATAATGGTATGGATATCATGTCCCGCGACAACACTTGAATTGTCCTTGAAAGCTACCAGACTGCCCTTGGGGTTCTGCTTTAATGTTTCAATAACCAGCTCAAAGAGGGTTTCTTTCTGTTCCTCACCATCAATGACCTGACGGCCCCGGAAAAAACCGTGCCGTGAATGCTCGGAGTTGGCATTATTCAGATCCATAATCTCCACAATGGTGGGATTACGGTCATGCTTGTTCACAAAATAATCGTAATAAAAATTCCGGTCCCGCTCATCCATGGAGATACCCGGAATATCAAGAAGCGCGTCAGGACCACCTCCCTTCATATCGACATCATAGACAGCTTCCGGCTGAATTCCTGTCTCAAAGGTGGAAAGAGCTTCCGGATAGGGGCACTCTGTCATCCGATCATGATTGTCCCGTACAAATTCCTGAAGATCCTGCGAACTGTCCACCAGATATCTGCGGGAACGCTCGACCCGCGACACACACTCAAGTCCGGTGGCCTTACAGATCGAGACCATATTAGAAGACCAGGCCGTGGCAAAATTGAGCCTTGGTCCCATCTCCACCACTCTGTCCCCTGTAAGCAGAGGATCCGTCGTGACTGAATTTTCCAGGAAACCATCGGCCAGAATCAATCGCAGACGACTCTGTTCCTCCGGAGTCAGAGGACGACTGGATTCAACATTAAAACAGTATTCCCTGTTCTCACTGGTCTTACGATATAACTGGCTGACAATGGATGACATAGCTGGTTCCCGAAATATAATTAATGTTCATATTGAGTGTGAAACTACACATAAAGCAGTTTATACCAGATAGCCATCAGAGTTCAACGATAACAGTTTCCGATGCATCGGTAATTTCATCCAGACCCGGAATTGGATAAGCGTGACAGTGGCTTAGCGTCATGAGGTTTTCTTCTTGATAAAGTGTAGAAAAAAGAACAGAATACAGGAAGTATAAATATAATCTCCCCTGGTATGCTTCAATTTGTTTTCCCGGTTCTTTCGAAGGAAAACAATTTACCCGAGGCATTTCCCTCCCTCAAGGAGATACTGAACTGAGCATCGTCTTACTTAAGATTTACCATTTTTAGAACAATACTCTATCCGTGAGCATTACATGGCACTTCTCAACAGCGACACTTTGCTGGATATTCTCAGCAAAAAGGGTCTCATCACAAAAAAACAGCGGCAATTCATCACCCTTGAGAAGGGGAAACAGCGCCAAAAACTCCTGAAACAATTCGGTGCTGACAAAACCTTTGACCGGAACTTTCCAGATCTCGTTGATATTATCATCTCCCTGAAGCTGGATGCAGGGGGGAAAAAAGATACCCCTCTTGATGAAGAAAGCATAATGCTGGCAGTCAGTCAATCCTGTGGTCTCCCTTTTAAGAAACTGGATCCGCTTGATCTGGACATGGAAGTAGTCACCAAAAGTATACCGAAAAACTTTGCCATCAGCCATCTGCTATTGCCCTTCAACTTCCAGAATGGAATTCTCGAAGTTGCCGTCTATCACCCTGATAACCAGACAGTTTTAAACGATATCGAACAGGCAAATCAGGTAAAAATTAAGGCCTATATCACCCCAAAATCCGATATTATAAAAATCCTTTCCGAATTTTTTGGTTTTCAGCGCTCTATCAGTGCCGCCGAAGATCAGTTCAAAGGCCCGGGAGTTGGCGGCTCAGTCGATATAGGCAACCTTGAGCAATTTGTAAAAATATCCTCAACAAAGGAAATATCCTCATCTGATCAACACATCAAGTCGGCAGTGAACCACCTCTTCAATTACGCCCTTGATCAAAATGCCAGTGATATCCATGTGGAACCTAAGCGTGACAAATGCATGATCCGTTTCCGGATAGACGGCACACTCCACACCATCTATAACCTGCCCAAGGCTGTCCATTCGGCAATTGTCGCCCGAATTAAATCCCTGGCACGCCTCGACATTGCCGAAAAACGACGCCCACAGGATGGACGCATCAAACTTTCCCTCAGTGGCGGCAAGGAGGCAGAAGTTCGTGTTTCCACAGTTCCTGTAGCCTTTGGGGAAAAAGTGGTCATGCGTATTCTTGACCCGGATGTGATCTTCCAGGACCTGGACAAACTTGGTTTTTCAAAAAGAGATCACATGGTCTACAACTCTTTTATCCAGTCGCCACACGGAATCGTTCTGGTAACCGGTCCCACGGGATCTGGAAAATCCACCACCCTCTATTCCACTCTTGAGAAAATTGCCACCCCGGAAAGAAACATCATCACAGTGGAAGACCCGGTGGAAATGGTCTACGAAGCATTCAATCAGATCTCCGTACAACCTCTTATCGATGTCACCTTTTCAACGATTCTTAGAAATATTCTCCGCCAGGATCCCGACGTCATCATGATCGGTGAAATCCGTGATTTTGTCACCGCATCCCATGCAGTCCAGGCTGCCATGACCGGCCACCTGGTCTTCTCTACCCTGCATACCAATGATGCGGTTTCATCTATTGTGAGGCTGAGAGACCTGGGCCTCGAGCCATTTCTGATTTCCTCAACGCTGCTTGGAGCTCTTGCCCAACGCCTGGTGCGAACCATATGTTCCCATTGCTCAGAATCCTTTGAAATGAAAGGCTCAGAACTCATCCGACTTGGCTTTCCCGTGGCAGAAAAAAAAACCTACACCCTTTCACGGGGAAAAGGGTGCCGAATATGCAGAGGAACCGGCTACAAGGGCAGATGTGGTATTTTTGAGATTTTCCCACTCTCAGAGCAGATGAAAAAGATGGTCAGTGCCGGAAATAGCGCAGAGGAAATAAGACAACTTGCAATCCGCGAAGGAATGACTACTCTACGTGAAGACGCGTGGGAAAAGGTAAAGGCAGGAATTACTACTTATGAAGAAGCGATGCGGGTAACCGCCGACTAAAGAAAACCGAAATGGGAAATAAGGGTACAGACAGAGCAGTCAAAATTGTCTGCAAAAACAAAAAGGCCTTTCACGACTATCATATCGATGACAGGTACGAAGCCGGTATGGTGTTGAATGGCCCCGAAGTGAAATCACTGCGGGCCGGTAAGGCCAATTTGCGCGATGGCTATGCCCAGATTGATTCTCGGGGCGAACTCTATCTGCACAACGTTCACATTTCCATGTACAGCTTTGCCACCCACAACCCGAACGAACCCATGCGGGTACGAAAACTCCTGCTTCATAAACGGGAGCTGCGCAAACTAATTGGAAAATTAAAAGAAAAGGGCCTTGCGCTGGTTCCTTTGAAGATATACTTTGTAGGGAATGGCAAAGCGAAGATAGAACTTGGTCTTGCACGTGGAAAGAAGCAGTACGACAAACGGGCCTCTCTTAAAGAACAACAGAGCAACCGTGAGCTTCAACGCGAAATGCGCCATGGCAAGATTGGCTGAGTCAATTTAATATAACCACACAAAATTTAACAGAAATATGGGGGCGAAACGGATTCGACAGGGATGTGTAAGCTTTACGTTGCATGCCGAGCTTTCTGTCTGCTCGTAAAACCGATGGTACTTTAATTATAATCGCCGACGATTATAACTACGCACTGGCAGCTTAGACTGCTGTGCCGTTCCCCCAGCCTTCGCCCGTAAGGCTGGACCGGAGCGCCGACTCAACGGGCTGGTTCTTTTACTGCGTCTGCCGGCATAAGAATAAGATTTAGCAGAATAGTGTCAGTGTACTCTGGTTCCGGCGGGGCCCCTGACATGAAACTTAAAGCCCGGGACTAAGCATGTAGATACGAGAGGGGAGCATTTTTGGACGCGGGTTCGACTCCCGCCGCCTCCACCATATAAATAGCCGAAATCATTGAGATCACCCCTCTTTGGTTTCGGCTATTTTCTTTCCCAGTTCTTTCTCAGTTTGTTATTAAAAATCTTCTGTTCTGACATCGTCAAATTTCCCTACTTTATATTCACATAACAGCCTTCGCTATTATATATTTGCAATATACCAATTTCATCTCTGACGGTAGAAATCAGTGCAGTTCACCTTCAAACTATCTACCTGCCAGCCTTTTTTAGGCAAACTTTTTGAATGATGTTTTTTCTCAAGATTAAATGGTGATCTGGATGTTTTGCTATGCGACTTTGTAAAGATTTTATCAAAGTTGCGATACCAACCATCACCGTGTCTCAATCCAATGTGACGGCATGTAACTTCTGGCTTTTTGATAAATTTAGTTATATCATGCATCTCTGGATGAAGTTTAATGGATACCTTCTCCGTCACATAGAATTAAAAAAACACACATTACAAGCAGCCAGCAATACCATGGTGTATAAGATTAGCTTCTGGCAGAACCCTGAACGTCAGGTTATTACGTATGTAGTGGAAATATCTTGACTGGTATGTGCGCATAAATCCATCTGGAAAACATATTCCCAACTGGCTAAAAATGTATGACAGGT
>JGI11705J14877_10000330_pt1 | contig 29934 bp, 26 predicted proteins | sample Etolaghawater15m_FD_14877 | JGI IMG/M metagenome (IMG submission 14877)
GGACAAACTCTTTGGCATGTTTCAACGCCTGCATCGCGACAATGAGTTTGAGGGTACGGGTGTCGGACTGGCCATTGTAAAGAGAATAATCACCAGGCATGGCGGACGTGTGTGGGCCGAAGGAGAAGTAGGTCAGGGCGCGCGTTTTTATTTCGCATTGCCCAAACAATTATAAGATAAATCTGTAAAATCATATAAACATGGACGAAATTAATCAAGTCGAAATTCTGATAGTTGAAGACAATCCCAGTGATGCCGAAATAGCCCTCAGAGCTTTTAAAAAAAACAAGCTAACCAATAAAATACTGGTGGTAGAAGATGGTGAGGAAGCACTGGATTATCTCTTCTGCAAAGGTCAATATGCAACTAATAATAAAGTATCACGGCCAAAAATAATTTTGCTCGATCTCAAACTCCCAAAAATTAACGGGCTCGAGGTACTGAAAGAAATTAAAAGCCATCCCGAAACCAAGATTATTCCGGTAATCGTGCTTACGTCTTCGAAAGAGGAATCCGACATCATCGAAAGTTATCAGCTTGGCGTTAACAGTTACATCGTTAAACCGGTTGATTTTGAGAAATTTGTAGAAGCTGTCAGAGATCTGGGCTTCTACTGGCTGCTGTTAAATCAGCTCCCACGACTTTGAAAACAGAATCCGCTTTATTATAAATATTTGAGCATACATACTTGTTAATCGCTCATGTATCCACTTCTAATAAACACACCATGAATCATCACGAACGACCAATACATATCCTATTTGCCGAAGATATCCCCACCGATGTGGAATTGGCCTTACACGAAATTAGAAAAGGAGGCATTCAATTCGACTATCGCGTGGTTGACACCGAAGAGGGATTCAGAAAGGAAATCACGGATTTTGCTCCTGATCTCATTATATCTGATTATGCTATGCCTGCTTTCGATGGCATGAGCGCCCTGTTAATCACCAGATCGTTGTCACGGTTTATCCCATTTATCATGCTCACAGGCTCAATGAACGAGGAAACGGCCGTAAAATGCATGAAAGCCGGAGCAAACGACTATGTGATCAAAGAACAAATCAAACGACTTCCTTTTGCAGTAATGGAGGCGCTCGAAAAACTGCAGGCCAGGATTGAAAGGGAAAAAATAGAAAAACAACTCCGTGAAAGCGAAGAAAAGTACCGCAACCTGATCGATTCGGCCACCGATGCCATCGTCACCATCAACGAGAAGGGCGAAATTGTTAGTTGGAACAAAGGCGCTGAGGTCATGTTTTTATACCACGAACAGGAAGTAATTGGCCGAAATGTTGAGTTCATCGTCCCGGAAACGTACCGAAAACAGCACGCCGGTTTTGTAACTCAAGCTGTTCAAAGTGGATCGCTAAAACTAAGGGGTCGCACGGCAGAATTGGAAGCGGTAGATAAAAAAGGCCGGTTGTTTCCCATCGACTTATCTTTGTTCAGCTGGAACTCGTCGGCAGGTCAGTTTTTTACAGCCATCATGCGCGATGTAACCCAACGTAAGCGAATCGAAAAAACACAACAGTTTCTATATCAGGTATCCAGAATCTCTCTCAACAGTGTAAACTTGTCGGATTACCTCGAAGCCATTCACAAAGAACTGCAAAAAGTGCTCAAAGCCGACAACTTCTACATTGCGTTGTACGACCAGCAAACTGATAAATACATGTTGCCCTATCATGTGGATGAGTATGAAGATTTTAGCAACATAGGATCTATTTCTCTGAAAAATACCTTAACAGATTACATACGAAAAACGGGTGAAGCCCGACTTATTACACAAGAAATAGAAAACAAGCTACACCAGCTCGAGAACATACAACTAGTAGGTACGCGATCCAGCGTATGGCTTGGCGCACCACTCATCGACTCTTCTACTTCAGCTGTGATTGGCATTATCGCCATTCAGGACTATGCAAACGAAAACGCCTATTCTAATGACGACTTGAACACCCTTAAAATCATTGCGGCCAACATAGGCATTTTTATCGAACGCATTAAAAACCTGCAAAACCTAAGACTGTCGGAACAGCGGTTTAAATCGTTTTTAAATTCAACTTCAGATATTGTGCAGCTCGAAGATGAAAAAGGAAAATTGCTGTTCGCAAACAAACCGTTTTTAAAACTCTTGAATAGTACTGATGAGGATATTCTGGGCAAAACAATATCTGAACTGTTGCCACCTATTTTGGCGCAAGCCTGTGAAACATCCAACAAGCTTGTTCGCGAATCGGGTGAGGTATGCACTTGTGAAGAAGTGTGGGGAGACCAGATTTTTGAAACACTTAAATTCCCTATCGATCTGGGCAATAACAAAACGGGAATCGGAGCCTTTATCCGTGATATCACTAAAAAAAGCGCTACCGAGAAACAGCTTAAACTGCTTAGCCGTGCGGTAGAACAAAACCCTGTTTCAATTGTGATTACCAACCAAGATGGTGTTATTGAATACGTTAACCCTACTTTTACAGCCATTACCGGATATACCTTTGAAGAAGCAAGAGGTAAAAACCCCCACATCCTGAAATCAGGTGTCCAACCACAAAGCTTTTACGAAGAAATGTGGAACACCATCCTGAGTGGGAAAGATTGGGAAGGACAGGTGATGAACAAAAAGAAAAATGGAGAATTGTACTGGGAATCTGTTGTTATATCACCGATTGTAAACGAGAAAGATGAGATTACCCACTTCGTTGGCGTGAAAGAAGACATCACCAAGAAGAAAAAAATGGTGGAAGACCTCATCAAGGCCAAAGAAAAGGCAGAGGAAAGTGACCGGCTCAAATCAGCTTTTCTGGCCAACATGAGTCACGAAATCAGAACACCCATGAATGGAATCCTCGGTTTCACCGAACTGCTTACCGAGCCCCGGCTAAGTGGTAAAGAGAAAGACAAATACATCGAAATCATTCAAAAAAGTGGAAATAGAATGCTTAACACGGTGAACGATATTATTGAGATCTCGAAGATTGAAACCGGTCAGGTAACCAAAACAATTGCCCCGACAAATGTCACTCATGTGATGACCGATCTGTTTTACTTCTTTACCGTTGAGGCTGATAAAAAAGGACTGGAATTTGTTCTCGATAACCGGGATAGCCTGAAAGAGGAATGGATAGAGACAGATCAGGTTAAATTTATCTCAATACTGACGAATTTGATAAAAAACGCCATTAAATATACTGATCAGGGGGAAATACACATGGGCTGCAACAGAGGAGAGAATTTCATGGAGTTTTATGTGAATGATACGGGTATCGGCATTCCAGACGACCGTCAGCAAGCTATTTTCGATCGGTTTACCCAGGCCGACATTGCCGACAAAATGGCCTTACAGGGCTCAGGATTGGGACTCTCGATAAGTAAATCCTATGTTGAAATGCTCGGCGGAACCATAAGAGTAGAATCAACTGCCGGACAAGGCTCCACCTTTTATTTTACCTTACCTGTTTCCAAGGTCACACCTGCGAATCAAGATGAGGAAGTGGCAGAAAAACAAGATGTTCCAACACGAAACCTTAAAGTATTAATTGTGGAGGACGATGAACCTGCTTGCATGTATTTCTCCATCATTCTCGAAAAATATGCACGAAAGACACTGATGGCCCATTCCGGGAACGAAGCCCTCGATTTAGCCCGAACTAATCCTGACATCGACCTGATCCTCATGGACTTAAAAATGCCCGACATAGATGGCAATACAGCTACACGAGAAATAAGGAAATTTAACAGCACGGTTATTATCATTGCCCAAACCGCCAATGCCCTGCCGGGGGATAGGGAAAAAGCCTTGGAAGCCGGCTGCAATGACTATATCACCAAGCCTGTAAACAAAGAAAAATTACTCGAAATGATTTACCGACACACGTCGTTGTAAACATGCGCGATTTTAAAATGTTCTGCCTTTGGCTCATGTGCTTCAGGATAAAAAACCACCCGCACACTGTCGCCCGGTGGTACGTCAAAGTAGTTATCTGAAAACCATCCCGGAATCTCAGCGGTCAGGTGCACTCCTTTGGCCAGCTTTGTTGCAGTGACGACCAAATTTACCGAATCGGGATTAACCACCGCAACTAGTTCTACTTGAGGATTTTTCGGCAAAAGAAGCTCATTTGGTCGCACGAAATACTGCAAGGACTCAGCAAGAAGCTCCTGGTTATCAATTAACTGAACCTTAAGAAGCACCAACTGTCTAAATTCCTGTGAGGCTATCAGATGAGTAATTTCCGTACAATTAAACCTGGTCACAACACCTGCCGGCAATTCAATCTGTCGCCTTCCTATGGCTAGCGTATCTCCATCAAAAGAAAGCAAATACCAATAAACATGAGGATTTCGATCAATTAAACAATCGCTTACCACGTTGATTATTGGCTCATTGCCATCCTCCGTCACAACAACTAAAAAACGATCATAGGCCTTTCGTACCGCATATTGCATAGCTTTCCATCGGTGTTGGTAATCAATTCCCGACCAGGATGTAACAGGCCAACAATCATTCAGCTGCCAGTAGAGTGTACCCATATTGTAAGGTTTACTTTGTCGGTGGGCTTCGATGGCCATTTTTATTCCATAAGCTTGTAACAATTGGCTAACATACACATAATCATCGAAAGCCTTTGGAACACAAAAATCTCTGGCCATGTACTCCTCAATCAAGGCTTTTCCACGCGGATGCTTTTGATGAGCAGCCATGACTTCCGATTCGGTATTCCTGTCATCAGGCAGCGTAAACTCCTCAATAGTCTTTAAATCAGGAAGTCCCTGAAATCCGTATTCGCTCACAAATCGGCCTACATGGGTTTTGTAACTTTCGAAAGGTTCAGCGCCCCACCACACACCCCAGTAATGCACATCACCTTCGGTATAGGCTTTGCTCCTCCCCCATCCATTGGCTGGCGAACTGGGAACATAACTGGTTTGTGGGTCAAGTTCTTTAACTTTCTCTGGCAGAATATCCTCAAACAACAGCAGGTAGTCGTTCCATAACTTGCTGGAATCGTTTTCTGAGTAACCCAATGACTTCTGCCACCCCCAATTGTGCCAGGCTTCATCCACTTCGTTGTTACCGCACCACAAGGCGATGCTCGGATGATTGCGCAACCTGATTATTTGTTGCTCCGCCTCTAAAGATACATTATGTATAAACGCCGAATCACCGGGATATACCGTTCCGGCAAACATAAAATCCTGCCAAACCATGATACCCAAAGAATCGCAGAGGGTATAAAAATCGTCGGTTTCATAAACTCCCCCACCCCAAACACGCAGCATGTTCATATTCGATTGTTGCGCCATGACCAACAAATCCCGTGTCTGGTCTCTTGTAACACGCGACAGAAAATTGTCTTGAGGAATATAATTTGTACCTTTTATATATACTTCATGGCCATTAACAACAAACACAAAACCAGTTCCTGCAGCATCCTCCTTTTCTACCAGCTTTATGCTGCGAAGACCAATATCCACAGACCTTGATTCTTTTGTGTCGTCTTGTACAATTTCCACTTGCACCTTCACCAGCGATGCCTTTCCCAAACCAAAGGGGTACCACAAAGGTAAATCATAGACTCTCAGAGGAATGCTCAAAATTGTAACGCCGGAAGACAACTCAACAGGCACTCTTTTCACTTCGGAACCATCAACAGAAACATACAGCTCGGCTGTCGCATTTTGTCCACTTCTCACCCTTGAAATCACCAACAGGTCAACCACCGAATCAGACACAAATGGTTGATCGATAAATACATCAACCAATTCCAACGCCTGTCTCAATTCAATGCAGGCCGGCTTCCAAATGCCCATCGTCACCAGTTTCGGTCCCCAGTCCCAACCAAACTGATAAGGTGCTTTACGGGTAAAGCCTCTTTTTTCCGGAAGCGAAATTCCGTTTAACGCTTCTTTACTATCGTTAATCGCCTCAGGCGGAAAAAAAGTAACCGAAAGGGTATTGTCCTTCTTTTTCAACCATTTCTCAACAGGAAAACGATAGCTGCGAAACATGTTGTCTGTTTCGGCAATTGTGTGGCCATTTAACACCACACGGGCATAGGTATCAAGCCCTTCAAAAACCAAATCCAGACCCTGATCCGTCAGTAAATCAGTAGGCAAATCAAAGGTGGTTTCATAAACCCAGGTCGTTTGTCCTACCCACTGCACATGTTTTTCGTTGTCACGAAAAAAGGGGTCAGGAATTACACCTTTATCTATCAATGCCAGATGAACATCATCGGTAATGGCCGAATCAATAGCAATGCTATCGGACAAAGAGCTCAACGACCAATTCAACGCCTTTAAATCCAGATTCACAACCTTTGGCTTACCACAGCCTATTGAAGCGATAAGCAGTAAAAAAAACAAATACCTGAAATTAAACATTACCTGCCACTATTTATAAAGCTTCCAAAAATAAGCAAAAGCAATGGCCATTCTTAAAAAAAGCGAAACTTTTGTAATTTTGCCACCCAAACCAAAGTAAATAAATATGGACTTGTCAGGAGAACTTAACTGTGTTATTACCCAGTCGATTCAGGTGTCGCCCATCATGAAGATTATAAAAGTAAAACCCGTAGATTGGAAATTTCCGAGTTTTATTGCTGGACAATTTGTTGCTTTGGGCTTACCGTCGGATGCACCACGATGTAAGGAATCGACTGAGGAATTCACTCCGGCAGCCACCGACAAGCTCATTAAACGGGCCTATTCCATCGCCTCTTCCAGCACCGAAGATGTGGTTGAGTTTTATGTAACGCTGGTTCACTCAGGGCAATTAACCCCCAGACTATTTGAACTCAATATCGGCGATAAAGTGTGGATGGGTAAAAAAGCTGTCGGCATGTTTACCCTCGACGAAATCGCCAGCGACAGGAATGTAATTCTGATCGCCACCGGCACTGGGGTCGCTCCCTATATGAGCATGTTGCGCTCCAATGCCCTCAGCCGACAAGGCAAAATCATGGTCATTCATGGTGCGTCCAACAGCTGGGATCTGGGCTATTCGTCCGAGTTAAAACTTCTGGCCAGCATGTTCCCGACATTCAGCTATCATCCCACCATCACCGAGCCGGCAAAAGAACCCTCAGGATGGGAAGGAGATACCCGGTTTATCGGCGATATCTGGAAATCAGGCCTTATGGAAGAAAAGTGGGGATTCAGACCCATGCCTGAAAACACGGAAATTTTCCTCTGCGGAAACCCGCGAATGGTCGACGGCATGAAAGAATTACTTTCGGAAGATGGGTTTATTGATCACAAAAAGAATCAACCGGGTCAAATACACGCTGAAGAGTTTTAACTTCCAATCAACTGGCTTGGGTATTGTGCAAAACCTCAACACGTTACTGAATTTACAAAAAAAACCATGACAAAACCAACAGACGAAATCATCTGCAATTGTATGCAAATCACCAGAGGAGAAATAACCGAATGTATTATTAATAAAGGTGCGGTTACGGTAGAAGCCATTGGTGAGTTGCTTGAAGCAGGAACTGTTTGCGGGTCATGTCAGGAAGACATTCAGGAACTTATTGATGAGACAGACCTATCCTAACTAACCATTTTTTGAGATTTTTACCAATGTTTCCCGGTTAAATATCTCAAAACTATCAGATCTGCACTCCAAAACCCCTTCTTCTTTCCAGTCTTTTAAAACCCGGATCACACTTTCTTTGGTCATGCCGGTAAGTTCGGCCAAATCCTGCCGCGATAAAAACGACCTGAAATCAAGCGACTCAAACACCTCATCAGAAAGATACAACAAGGCTTCCGCCAGTTTACCATGCATATGTTTGTGGGCCAGATTCGTAATGATATGATACTGCCTGATGATTATTTTGTTGAGGTGAGCCACCAAGGCTAAGGCAAATTGTCCATTCTCCTCCAATACCTTCTTAAAAGCCTCTGCCTTGATAAAACAAGCCGCAGAATCCTGTAAAGCTGTGGCCGAATGATGATGTCGGTAATCAACCAGAAATCCGGGACCTCCGATCAAGCTAACAGGCTTCATCAACCCGAGAATGAAACTGTCGCCACCAGGGCTTTCTTTATGCAACTTGACCAAGCCCTTAGTTAAACAAGCAATATGAGTAAGCGGACTCCCCTGCTTTATAATGGTTTCCCCTTCTGCAAACTTAATTTCAAAACGGGAATCATTAAGCCTTTTAAGCTGATCTTCAGTTAAAAAGCGAAACATACTTAATTTGTTGTTGCAGTCAGCACAATTTACGGATTGACACATTTCCATCATAATAACACCATCATTTCCATCTAAAATCGAATACAAATCCTTTTCTTGTGCAAATATCAACAATTAATTGATATATGTCAATCAAAATCCGGTAAATTACATGAATACATCAAAACATGTCAATGACTAGATTTGATATGGAAGTTGATAATTGTCTATTCTTGTAGTGCGAAATCATACTAACTAAAATAATGTAATTATGAAGAGAATTAGATCTTTTTTATTTTTCAGCTCAGCAGTTTTAATGCTGATGGCTGCAGCCTCATGTACTAAAGAAGGCCCTCAGGGAGTTGCCGGAAAAGATGGTACGGATGGTACAGACGGCACAGATGGAACAACAAGTTGCATCGAATGCCACAGCAGCAACCAAATGTTGTATGCAGTTGAAAACCAGTGGGCAGCGTCATTCCACGCTTTAGGCACAGCCTTTGAAAGAAACGAAGGCGAATGCGCTATTTGCCACACCAGCCAAGGATTCCGCGGTAATTTAGATGGCTCCTATGATTGGACTGCACCTGGTGCAAAAATTGACAACCCAAATCCACCAAACTGTTACACATGTCATGAAATTCATGAAACGTACACCGCGGCCGATTTGGCTTTAACAGTTAAAGATCCGGTAGAACTGCGTAACACAGGTGGCAAAACCCACGACTTCGGAAGGGGCAATGTATGCGCCAGCTGTCACCAGGGCCGCACCGTTGATCCATTCCCTGTAGCCGGTGGCGCTGATGTGGTAGTCACCAACACACGTTATGGTGTACACCACGGCCCACAAGCCAATACTATTGCCGGTGTAGGCATGGGATTATTTGAAGTAGGTGATGGTTTGGTGAATTCAGTTCACTCTGGATTTATTGCCAACTCTTGTGTTACCTGCCATATGGCCGAAGCTCATGGCGCTGTTTCAGGTGGGCACACCATGTGGATGGGCTACGAATATTACGGAAGCACGGTGCTTAACACAGCCAGCTGTAGCACCACCGGATGTCATGGCGAAGAAGAAGACGTTCAGGCTCTTACTGAAGAATTTCAAGCAGAAATCGCCGGATTGCTCACTGAGTTAAAAATGAAACTCGATGCCACTGGCATAACCGCGGAAGGCAGCGACAACTCTGTACCTGGAACCTACTCAGGTACTGTTGGCGGCGCATGTCTTAACTACAAAGCCTTAACCGAAGACAAGAGCTTGGGCGTACACAATCCAAAGTACATTAAGAAACTGCTTCAGAACACCATTGCAGCTTTAGACTAAGATGGTCAAAAAAAAGAAATGAATAATCCAAAAAGGCTTCATCCGTGAGGCCTTTTTGGTAATTATCAAACCTTAGAAAAAAAGATATGAAAAGTTATTACAAATCATCATTCTTCGTTGTGCTGCTGGCCAGTCTTTTCTTTGCCTCTTGTCAGTACGACTTTGTTGCTAAACCCGCACCACCCGATCCAGGTGACACCCTGAGTTTTTCAGCAGAAATAATTCCTATTTTCACTAAAGGATGTATCGGCTGTCATGGTGAAGGAGCAGAAGCACCCGATCTGTCGGCAAACAATGCCTACAACAGCTTGCAAACCGGAGGATATATCAACACCGATGTCCCTGAAGACAGCAAAATATATACCTATCCTGCACCAGCGTCATCCAACCATAGCTGGAAAAGATATACCGATTCGGAAGCCGCTTTGATTTTACTGTGGATTGAACAAGGAGCTTTAAACAATTAAAAGAACTGAACGATGAAGAAAATCTTTAATTACACGATAATCGGGTTGTTGGCAGTTTTGTTAACACCCGTCTCACTGTTTTCACAGGACGATGAAGCCAAAGTAGAAGACAAACCGGTTCGCACCCCGTTCGAAAGTGGAATCCTGATCGACAACCAAACTTCTGTGGTTCCGGAGAAAAAAACGCTTGAATTACTTATTCAACACAGATTTGGTAAAATTAATGCCAACGGCGTATCCGATCTTTACGGTATCTACGCCCCGGCAGCTAATATCCGCATGGGACTTAATTACACCCTGCTTAAAAATTTGATGGTAGGTTACGGCATCACCAAAAAGAACATGTACAGCGACTTCCAGATTAAATACACCATCTTGGAGCAAACCCGCAAAAACACCATTCCTGTATCACTTACGCTTTACGGAAATATGGCCATCGATGGCAGAAATAAAGAAGTTTTTGGCCTGGATTACACAGCAGCCAACAGGTTCTCGTATTTCGGACAAGTGATTGTTGGAAGGAAATTCTGCGATTGGTTTACCTTGCAAGTTACAGGAAGTTTTACACATTACAACCTGGTAGAGCCTGGCTACGATCACGACAAAATTGGTGTTGGTGCAGCTGGTAGGGTCAAAATTTCAACCCAATCGTCTATCATCTTCCAGTACGATATGCCACTGAAAATCAAGAGTATTTCTGAGAACAAAGGATTCGACAACGCCTCACTACCAAACTTTGGCATTGGATGGGAAGCCTTTACGGGAACACATGCTTTTCAGGTATACATCTCAACAGCTGATGGAATTGTCCCACAGGACATTTACATGAATAATCACAATGACTTCCTAAACGGAGATATGATGATTGGATTTACCATCACCCGTTTATGGAATTTTTAATCTTCGGATTAATCAATGAATAAGCATACATCAAAGAATTCAGTTAACTCCAATTCCCCGATTCCGGCTCAAAAAACCGGGGTTGGGGAATTCTAATCAAACCAAATATGATTCGGAATATCGTAAAATTTACTGCAATGGTTACTACCTTACTCCTATGGATGCAGCCGGTAGTCGCACTTGCTGAGGATGAAGAAGCCCCCGTTTTTGAAAATGCTGAATATAACCATCAGTGTTTCAAATGTCACGGACAAAAAACCTATCGTTACTACAACGAAAGCATGGAGCGGGACATGAAAGACCGCATGAACCCCTATTTCATTATTGATTCTGCTTTGTACTACCAAAGCAACCATGCCAGCTTTATGTGCACTGACTGCCATTCACCTGAGTATGAAAACTTTCCTCATGCCGGTGAATTGCGCATGGAGCAACAATTTGCCTGTTTGGACTGTCATGGTGGTGACGAAACTTATGCCCATTACCAATTTGAGAGAATTGAAGAGGAGTTTCAGGCCAGCATCCATTCTACCAAGCATAACGAAGATTTCACCTGCTGGATGTGCCACAATCCGCATACTTATAAGATAAATGCCCGCAACAACCACAATATAAAAGAGGTTATCGTATACGACAATAACATTTGTTTGAGTTGCCATGCCGATATAAATAAATACCAACTCTTATCGGACGAAGAAAACCCAAGCATTCTAGCCGCTCACGAATGGCTACCCAACCAGACGCTACATTTTAGCAAAGTAAGGTGTATTGAATGTCATACCGAAATCGACAAAGAAATGCTTATAGCCCATAAAGTGTGCTCTAAAGAAAAAGCTGTAAAAAGATGTGTTGAATGTCATTCGCAAAATTCATTGCTCACAGCCACACTTTACAAATTCGAAACATTCGAAAAACGTAATAAGCTGGGGTTCTTTAACGCAGCCATTTTAACCGATCATTATATCATCGGCGCTAACCGTAACTATTATCTGAATGTGGNCAGCATCCTCATTTTCGGTCTTACCTTACTTGTTATCATCATTCACGCAATACTCCGAATAATCAGCAAATAACATGGAATCAAAACTATATCTATATCCGGTCTGGCTTAGAATTTGGCACGTAATAAATGCCGTCCTCTTCCTCGTGCTCATCGCCACAGGACTAAGCCTTCAATATGCTTCAGTTGACTACTCATTTATCGATTTTGAAGTAGCAGTATCCACACACAATATCGCAGGTGTTGTAATCACCATCGCCTATTTTATGTTTGTATTTGGAAACCTGTTTACCAAGAATGGCAAGTTCTACAAAATCAAACGTAAAGGGTTTTTCAGTGATCTTTTTACTCAGATAAAATACTATAGCTACGGGATTTTTGTACACCAAAAAACACCTTTTCCAGTCACTGCCAAGCGCAAATTTAATCCGCTACAAAAGGTTAGCTACGTGGGTGCGATGTATTTTTTGTTTCCTATCATGATCTTAAGCGGGCTGGCTCTCATTTTTCCTGAGTTTATCGTGCCTAACGTATTTGGATTCAGTGGCATACACCTCACAGGATTGGTTCATATCATCTCTGGTTTTGGTCTATCCATCTTTCTTTGCATTCATTTATATTTCTGCACCATTGGAAAAACGCCAACCAGCCCGCTTAAGAGCATGATCGATGGTTATCACTAATCTTCAACACATTTTACCAATTTTGTATCAAATCAGTATATAAAAAATCATCATTACATCACTAAAACTAACGAGGAAAAACCAGATGAGTAGTCAGCTTGGATACCGCAAAATAAAAAATCTGACCATAATCTTGGTTTTCGGTTTGTTTCTCTTTACAAAGTTGTTGGGGCAATCAAATGAAGACTGCCTCATGTGCCATGAAGACAAAGAACTGACCATGGAACGAAATGGGAAAACAGTTCGGTTATTTATGACAGGCACTGAGCTTAACAATACGGTTCATAAAGGGCTGCAATGCGCTGAATGCCATGTAGAAGCCAATCCAGATGAGTTTCCTCACTCAGACAACACCGCACCCATGCCTTCCGTGAACTGCGCTTCCTGCCATAAGGCATCCGGCATCCAATTCGACAAGGGTATTCACGGTAGCGCTTTTGCGGCCAACGACCCGTACGCTCCTGACTGCAAGGAATGTCACGGCACGCATGTGATACTGTCTGCAACTAATCCTGACAGCCGCACCTATAAAATGAACATACCGTATCTCTGCGGAAACTGTCATAAAGAAGGTGCGCCTGTTGCCAGGATATACAATATCACCGAACACAACATTATCGAAAACTACAGTCAGGGAATACATGGTAAGGGTTTGTTTGAAAGTGGGTTGCTGGTAACTGCAACTTGCAACGACTGCCACGGTAACCACCTCATATTGCCATCGGCAAATAAACAATCCACTGTGGCCTCCAATAATGTGGCCAAGACATGTATGAAGTGCCATGTAAACATCGAAAAAACCCACAAGAAAATTATAAAAAATGAATTGTGGGAAAAACAACCAGGCGCAGTGCCTTCATGCACCGATTGCCATCCTCCCCATATTGTTAAGGCCCAAAAAATGGAGGAAACCCTGTCGAACAAGGCCTGTTTAAGCTGTCACGAACAACAAAATGCCCACGACAGGGTTCATTTTAAGGGCGATACCATTATCGGAATCAACGTGAGCGAACTTAACGGATCTGTTCACACGAATATCCCTTGCGCCAAGTGCCATGTTGATGTTAACCCAAAACTGGAACGGCCTTGTGCTAGCTCCTCCAGAGTAGACTGCTCCAATTGTCATAATGAAGTATCGAATGACTATTTCGATAGCGGACATGGCACAGCTTTCCTGGATGGAAGGACGGATGCTCCTTATTGCACTGACTGCCATGGAACACACGAAACCAAATCGAAAACCGATGATACCTCACCGGCTTACCGTGGAAATATTCCAAAGCTCTGTGGAGAATGCCACCGAACAGATGGCAAAGCCAACAGCATGACCAAATTGAAGGAAGTTGATGCTTACAACGACTATTCCCAAAGTATTCACGGCAAAGGGCTCACTGAAAAGGGATTGTTGGTAAGTGCAGTATGTACGGACTGCCACACTACACACCACGAGCTGAAAGAATCTGATATCCGATCTTCAGTAAACCCTGCCAATGTACCGGCCACTTGCGCCAGCTGCCATAAAAGCATCTACGAAGATTACATTAACAGCGACCACTCGGTAAGAAATAATACCGCAAAACTAACCTTCCCCACTTGCTCGACTTGTCACTCAGCTCACGAAATCAGCGAGATAGACAAGGATAAATTTATGAATGAGATTACAGTACAATGTGGGGCTTGTCATGAAAAGCTATCAGAAACCTACAAAGAGACTTACCATGGAAAAGCTTATCAGCTTGGTTATCTGAATGCTGCCAGATGTTCTGACTGCCACGGAGCACACAAGATTCTTAAGGTCGACAACCCGGACTCTCAGGTAGGATACCGCAACATTGTAAGTACCTGTAAGCAATGCCATAGCAACGCCAACCTCGCGTTTACCGGATACCTTACCCACGCCACCCACAACGACAACGACATTCTGTATTACTCATTTTGGATCATGACCACCCTGCTTGTTTCGGTGTTTGCCTTCTTCGGACTTCACACCCTGCTTTGGTTGCCTCAATCGCTACAGCAACGCAAGAAACACAAGCAGAAAATGAAACAAGTGGAAGGACCAGTTAAATACTACCGCCGCTTCAACAAGCGACAACGGTTTACCCACCTGTTGGTTATATTGAGCTTCCTTACACTGGCCCTTACAGGCATGACGCTAAAATTTGCCCACATGGAATGGGCATCCTGGATAGCAAATCTGCTGGGAGGTGTTAAGGCGGCCGGAAATTTACACCGGATAGCAGCAGTGGTAACTTTCGGGTATTTTGCTTTCCACCTCTCGACTCTCTTCCAGCTTAGAGCTAAAGAAGGAATTGGCGTGAAAGAGTTCATCTTCGGCAAAAACTCCTTGATGTTTAACAAACAGGACATTAAAGATTTAGGTGCTTCCGTAAAATGGTTTTTTGGGTTAGGCCCGCGTCCGGCTTACGGCAGATGGACTTATTGGGAAAAATTTGATTACATGGCCGTTTTCTGGGGAGTAGCCGTAATCGGTTTTTCGGGACTCATTTTGTGGTTTCCTGAGTTTTTTACGCAATTCTTCCCCGGCTGGGTGATTAACGTGGCACAAATCATTCACAGCGATGAAGCCCTTTTGGCCACAGGTTTTATCTTCACAATTCACTTTTTTAACACCCACCTCAGACCAGAATCATTCCCGATGGACACCGTGATCTTTACCGGGCATGTGCCGCTGGAAGAATACAAAAAAGACAGACCACGTGAATACGAAGAACTGGTGAAATCAGGAAAACTTGACAAGGTTGTTGTGGAGAAAGAGTTCTCGAAAACCTGGCTGAGAATTATCAGAATTGCCGGATTTACCTTCCTGTCACTTGGCATCATCATGGTTATTCTGATTGTTTACTCGCTTATTATGGGGGTTTACTAGGTATTATACGATAAAGGGCAAAAGAAGAAATAAATGTTCAAAGCCGAACGAGAAACCGGGCAAATATTTTTTGGAAAAGTCCAAAACTTTTTATTAATTTTACATGGTTTTAAGCCATGATAGCAAAAAGTACTAAAAGTCACGAGAATAGAAACAATTAACTAATTAAAATAATTATTCATCAAAATCAAACAGCTATGATAATGAGAAGTTTAATGATTGTAAGCCTGCTTTCTTTTCTGATAAGCGGCAGCCTGATGGCTCAGGAATACGAGTACGTCGGTGTAAAGAAATGCAAAATGTGCCACAACAAACCGGCCACCGGAGCTCAATACAAACAGTGGTCTGAAACACCACATGCCACTACNATGGACAGACTTGTGGGTGAAGAAAGAAACGACCCCAAGTGTTTGAAATGTCACTCCACCGCNGGCGGCGTTAATCCTGATTTGATTATCTCTCTTACGNTAGAAGAAGGAGTTTCCTGCGAATCATGCCACGGACCGGGAAGTAAATATTTCCCAAATGCCATCATGAAAAGTCGTGAAAAATCGCTCGCCAATGGAATGATCATCCCCGATGAAAAAACCTGTTTGGCTTGCCATAACGAAGAAAGTCCTCATTACAAAGGATTTAACTACGAAGAATACAACGCCAAGATTCTTCACCCGATACCAGGGAAATAATTCCAACGAGTGGGTTTATTTCTGTTCATCACATCGACTTAGGTCGATGACAAGATTGAACCGACCTAAACCCACTTTTTTTGTGCTTTCCATTTGGAGGCACATGCTTCAAAACCAGATTGAAAAGCTACCATTTTATTGAAAAAGCGCTCGTTTATTTAAAACACAATCTGTAAGTAATATGAAACTACCAAGATCTTTTTACAGCTGGACGACCATTGCAGGAGCTGCTTTAGCTTTTATAAGCCTGATGCTCATCATTTTCATGATGCTCATCTCGCTGGTTTTCGACAGAGGCGACACCTATTCAGGACTGGTGACATTCATCATTTTGCCCGTTTTTCTTGTTATCGGACTACTCATGATCCCATTGGGAGCTCTCCGCAAAATGAAACAAAAGAAAGAATTGGCTTCTGATCCGACGGAAAAGCTGCCCATTATCAACCTTAACGACCCGGGACAACGCACCGCTGTTTTAATTTTTATTCTTGGCAGCACCGTTTTTTTGCTCTTTAGCGCCATCGGCAGCTACGAGGCTTTTCATTACACCGAATCCAATGAGTTTTGTGGCACTCTATGTCACAACGTAATGGAACCCGAATATGTTACCTACCACGGTTCGGCACATGCCAGAGTAAACTGCGTCGACTGTCATGTGGGCAGTGGAGCCGACTGGTATGTACGTTCTAAATTGTCAGGTTTATATCAGGTTTATTCAGTTCTGACTGAAGCTTATCCTCGTCCTATCGAAACGCCTGTTCACAGCCTCAGGCCTGCACGTGAAACTTGCGAAAAATGCCACTGGCCGGAAAAATTTTACGACCCTAAGCTGGTCACTAACCGCCATTATCTTGCAGATGAACAAAATACAGAATGGGACATCACCCTTTTGGTAAAAACAGGACCGAAACTCAGCGCTCACGGCCTGCAGGAAGGCATCCACTGGCACATCAACCCCGATGTAAAAATCGAGTACCTTCCCGTTTCAAAAAAACGCGATACGATTGGGCTGGTAATCTATACTAACCTGAAAACAGGCGAAGTAACTACCTACCGTGACCCAAACCTCGAACAAGAGATTCCTGAGAACCACTCCGAAATGCTCCGCACCATGGACTGTCTCGACTGCCACAACAGGCCTTCTCACGATTATAAAAGCCCATCGGTCTTTTTTAATCAAGCCATGAGTGCGGGAATCATCTCGAAAGCACTTCCCGAAATAAAACTGGTTGCCATGGGATTGTTACAGCAAACTTATGGAACAAAAGATAGTGCTCTGCTTGGAATCCGGGAGGGAGTCCTCGATTACTACGAATCAAATTATCCGGAGGTCATGATCACTGAATCCGACAAAGTAGAAGAAGCCATCATCGCTTTGCAGGAAGGATATGCCAACAATATTTTCCCATATATGAAAGCTGATTGGAGGCAATATCCAAATTTCCTCGGACACATCGAATCAAACGGATGCTATCGTTGTCACAACAATTCGTTTGAAAACGAACAAGGACGTGTTATATCGAAAGAATGCAACCTGTGTCATGATATAAAATCGCAGGGGAATCCCGGGAACATGCAACATGCGGCCGGTGATAGTGTACTTTTCTTTCAACATCCGGTAGACATTGATCTTGGCTGGCAGGATATGAATTGTTATGATTGCCACGTAGAACTTTACTAATGCCTGGCATCTGACACCAGCGCTTTAAGACGAAAATCAACCTCGCTTGCTAATCTGCTGAAGCAGCGCTACGTTTCCGATTTTCATGATTTTATCATCTGTTTGAATTATGCCTTCCTGGCCAAACTCTTTGAGAATTTTGGCAGCGCTCTCTTTCGACATACTGGTCATCTCCGCCAGTTCTGCCGTCGATAAATCCATTTCAAAAGCTTGTTTTTTGTAGATGTCGTTTGTTAAATAAAGGAGCACATCTGCAATGCGACCGCGTCCGTTTTTCTGCGATAAGCGCAAGAGCTTGTCCATATAGAAGATTTGCCGCGTCTGGGTATGCTTGAGGTATTCGTCCCAGAATTGCTGGTTTGAACGGAGTATTTCAACAAAAACATTGCTTTCAATCAAGCAAACACTCGATTCGCGTAAAGCCTTCAATGTATAATGGTGTCGATTATTCACAAACAATCCGGTTCCACTGATGAAGTCACCCGGAACGACAATGCGGAAAAGTACATTCTTATCCTCGCCCTCCAGGTACATCTTAGCTAAGCCTTTGGCAAACGAAATGACATGAGTACAAGCTGTGCCTTGTTTAATAATCGTCTCACCGGGATGATATTCAACTTCAACCCGATGCCTGTCGATCTGGCCCAACTCATCAGGAGTCAACAGACTAAACATCGGCGACTTAAAAGCGCAACCCACACAATTGTATTCGTTATGTATTTTTGACATCCAATCGACTTCAGTTTTAGCGGTCAAAAATGATAAAAAATCTCTCCCGTTAACTATTTATTGCTCAAAATTAACAAAATTAACAAACATCAGAAATATTTGCAAGGCAAGTACACCGTCAAAACAAAAACAATGTGCTGTAAATCGTTTCATTTTCTACCTTTGCCATGATGAATACGTATCCTCAACACTTTGAGCAAAAGATTGGTTTCGACCGCATCAGACACCACGTTTCTGATCTGTGCATCAGCACGATGGGAAAATCAATGGTGGAGAAAATTAATTTCTCCACACGGCTTGAAACCGTGCAGAAAATGCTAGATCAGGTGATGGAGTTTGTTTCTTTGCTCACCACGGGAAAAAACTTTCCCTCACAAGACTATCTGGATTTACGTCCGGAATTAAAACAGGCCGCTACACCCGGGAGCTTTATCGAAATTGATACCCTTTTCAACCTCAAAGGCGTGCTGAACACGCTGTCTGAAATTCATCACTTCACCCAAAACCTCAAGACAGAAGATTTCCCTGAACTTATTTCCTTAGTGCAATCCGTATCAATTCCAACTCACCTACTCGACAGAGCAAACCAGATAATTGATGAAAAAGGAGAGGTTAAAAACAATGCCTCTCCCGCTCTGGACTCCATCAGAAGTGAGATTGCAACTTTGCAAAGACAAGTATTCCGCGAAACGAAGAAAGCGTATGATGCGGCTAAAAAATCAGGCTGGGTTCCTGATAACAGCGAGATTACCATTCGTAACGGACGGGCGGTAATTCCCTTAAATGCTGCCGACAAAAGGGCAATCGGGGGCATCATTCATGACGAATCGGCTTCAGGACAAACCGTTTTTGTGGAAGCTGCCGTTTCGTTCGAGATCAACAACAAAATAAAAAAACTGGAAGGTGAAGAGCGCAGAGAAATTATAAAAATTCTCACCCATTTCACCGACCTCCTGCGACCCCATATTCCTGAACTGAGTCATGCTACCTGGTTTTTAGGCATTGTCGATTTTATCAGGGCAAAAGCACTTTTTTCGATAAAAACCAAAGCCACTGCTCCGATAATCACCTCCGACACAGAGATGGATTGGAAACAGGCCATCCACCCCTTGTTGTTCCTTGCCCACCGAGAACAAAACAAAACAGTTATCCCTCTCGATATTAAATTAACCTCTGAAAACCGAATTCTGGTCATCTCGGGACCCAATGCCGGAGGAAAATCTGTTTGTCTGAAAACCAACGGTTTATTACAGTATATGCTACAGTGCGGATTCCCCGTTCCAGCCTCTCCCGACAGCCGATTCAGGCTGTTCAAGCAAATTTTTATTGATATTGGCGATGAGCAATCTTTGGAAAATGATTTGAGTACCTACAGCTCCCATTTGCTGAATATGAAACATTTTTTAAAATACGCCAACAAAAATACACTTGTTTTAATAGATGAATTTGGGACAGGTACCGAGCCCCAGCTGGGTGGTGCTATTGCCGAGGCCACTTTGCAAGAAATTAACCGACAAAAAGCCTATGGGGTAATCACCACACACTACACCAACCTCAAAGTTCTGGCAGAACGAACATCTGGCTTGGTTAATGGCGCTATGTTGTTCGACTCCAAAGAAATGCAGCCGCTGTACATACTACAAACCGGTAAGCCAGGAAGCTCTTTTGCCTTTGAAATTGCCAGAAAAATCGGCTTTCCTGAACATGTGCTTAATCTGGCTAAAAGTAAAAGCGGTGGTAAGCTCGTAAAATTTGATGAACAACTTCAGCAGCTGGAAATTGACAAGATTTCTATCGAAAAGGAAAAACAAAAACTAATGTCTGCCGATGAACACCTCTCCCATATGGTTGAAAAGTACACCTCTCTATATGAGGAGTTGGAAAAATCGAAGAAACAAATTATCAAAGAGGCACAAAAGGTGGCTGTCAACATTATCGAGGAATCCAACAAAACCATCGAGAAAACCATAAGAGACATCAAAGAAGCCGAAGCTGACAAAGAAAAAACCAAACTGCTTCGCGAGAACCTGGAGAAAACCAGAAAAAATCTACTTGTTGAAGCTGAATCCCTAAATCCGAAATCTGAAAAAAAGCCAAAAACCAGGAAACAAAAAGAAAAAAAACCTGCCGCTTCTTCCACGACAAACCCTTTAAAAGAACCGGAAATTGGCGATTTTGTGCAGATTGTAGATTCCGATATCCAGGGTGAAATAATGGAGTTTTCTGGCGATACCGCCATTTTAAACGTAAACGAGGTGAAGCTTAAAACTTCGCGCAAAAAACTTGTGGTAATCGACAAACCAACGACGCAAAAAATAAAAAAGCGCAGCGGCTTGTCCAACATTATTAACGAACTAAACCAAAAGGTAGCCAATTTCAGCATGACAATCGACCTGAGAGGAAAACGAGCTGAAGAAGCCATGTATGAACTGTCGAAATATATCGATGAGTGCTTGCTGCTGAACATATACGAGGTAGACATTCTGCATGGCAAAGGCTCTGGAATCCTGCGGGATATCATCCGCGATTATCTCAAATCTGTTCCTGAGATTAGCCGCTTTAGCGATGCTCCGCTGGAACAAGGCGGCGGAGGTATAACAAGGGTAAGTTTTAACAGATAAGCATTATAACAATAACAGCCTGTAAACATGCTTATTGCCAAACATACCAACCCCATTGTATAGTTCAAATAGGGGTGCTTTTGGAAAGTGAATCCATCGAAATATCCTACTTTTGCTTCTCATGATAAAAAACCAAAAAAAATCAGTCATAATTAATCAAATCTAATCACATGAAAAAAAATTACCCATTCATGCTTCAGGTGTTCACCTTCCTAATGATGGCACTGCTGTTCACCACAGAAGCTAAAGCACAACTCTACATCAATGAGTTTATGGCCAGTAATGACATGGCTTTCCCTGGTCCACAAGGTGATCATCCTGACTGGATTGAAATCTATAATGCAGGAGATGAGGCCGTTATGCTTGGAGGCTATTACCTCTCTGACGACCTTACTGACCCAACTAAAATGTTTCAGATTTCAAGTGAATTTCCTGATTCAGTGACTATTAGTGCCGGCGGTTACTTGCTCTTTTTTGCCAACAGTGACCCCGACTGGAGTGTGTTGAATCTGAATTTTAAATTAGGCGGTGGCGGTGAAGCCATCGGTTTTTGGAATCCTGATCAGGTTTTTGTTGACAGCCTTACCTATGGCGAACAAATTGCTGATGTGTCGTTTGGCAGGTATGAAGATGGAACCAACAACTGGTACGCGATGACCAACTACACCCCGGGTGCGGCCAACCAAAATCCTGCTCCTGCTCCCATCATGCTGTACATCAACGAATTTATGGCAAGCAACGATGTAGCTTTCCCCGGCCCTCAAGGTGACTATCCTGATTGGATTGAGATTTACAACGCAGGAACAGAAGACGTTATGTTAGGTGGTTACTATTTATCAGATGACCTGGCTGATCCTGCAAAGATGTTCCAGATTCCGGCTACCTATCCCGATTCTGTTACTGTTCCTGCGGGTGGCTATTTGGTTTTTTATGCTAACAGCGATCCCGATTGGAGTGTGCTCAACCTGAACTTCAAACTGGGTGGAAGTGGCGAACAGATTGGACTCTGGAATCCAGGCCAGGTATTTGTTGACAGCCTTACCTATGGCGAACAAATGGCCGACACCTCCTATGGTCGCTATCAGGATGGCTCAAACAACTGGTTTTTCATGCCGGATTTCACTCCCGGAGCCTCCAACACCAACCCCAACCCACCTTCTCCAACATCGCTCTATATCAATGAGTTCATGGCGTCAAATGATGGGGCAGTACCCGGCCCGCAAGGAGACTATCCTGATTGGATCGAGATCTATAATGCAGGATCAGAGGCCGTTATGCTAGGTGGTTACTACATGTCAGACGACCTAAACGATCCGGAGAAAATGTTCCAAATACCCAGCACTTATCCTGATTCTGTTACTGTTCAAGCAGGCGGGTTTATTGTTTTTTATGCCAACAGCGATCCTGATTGGAGCGTGCTTAACCTAAACTTCAAACTCAGCGGAGGCGGTGAACACATTGGCCTCTGGAATCCCGATCAGGTGTTTGTTGATAGCCTGACTTATGGCGAACAATATGCTGATACAACCTACGGTCGGTTTACAGATGGAACCAACAACTGGTACCTGATGCCTGACTATTCACCCGGCGAACCGAATCGCTACACAGATGCCATTTCCGAGTTTCGGGATGTAAACAGTTTCTCTATTTCCTATCCAAACCCCTTCGAGAACGAAACAAAAATTAAATTTGTTTTGGATAAAACGGAACCCGTTTCCATCATGATTTTTGACATAACAGGAGCTGTTATTGAAAAAGTAGAAAATAAATTATTCCAAAAAGGCCTGCAACAATACCGCTGGGACGCCACAGGCCTGCCTTCCGGGTATTACTTTTATCAAATAAAAACATCCGGTAACAATGTCACCGGTAAAGTGTGCAAAATCAGATAATTAACACTATTTAATTAATACTGTTCAGGCTGCGTCACATTACTGTGGCGCAGCTTTTTAATTTGCAACAATTCAATACACATATAAATCTTTATATATTTGCGGCAAGTTTAAAAAATGACAGAGATCAACTTTACCAATGCCAGACTAATACAGGAGACACCGCAAATGCTGATCTCCTTTTGGGCGCCCTGGTGTAGCGCCTGCGCATGGCAGAACCAACTCTTGCAAAAACTTGAACCTGAACTTGGAGACATCCTTTTCGCATCGATTGATGTTAACGATAACAGGTATTTGGCTCAGCAATTTTCGGTTACACGAGTGCCCGAGCTGCTGCTATTAAAAAAGGGTGAAGTCATAAAGCGGATAAATACAGTGATTAATCAGGTTCAGTTGTTGAATGAAATAAAAAAAAGCTTGTTATGAATTTTTGGTTTTGGATTCCTGTTGTAATGTTAGTTGTGTTATTGGCTGTAGCGTATTACAAACGGGTAAAAATATGGAAAAAAATTGACCAAATGCCCAACAGCAATCATTTGGTGGTGTTATCAGATGCCAGTTTTAAAAAGACAATAAAGACAGGAGTAACCTTAGTAGACTTTTGGGCGCCCTGGTGCATGCCATGTAAGATACAAGGGCCTATCATCAACGAGCTGGCCGACAAGCTCCATGAAAAGGCGACAATAGCGAAACTGAATATCGATGAAAACCAAAAAACCGCTGCTGAATTAGGTATCAGGAGCATCCCGACGATTATCATTTTTAAAAATGGAAAACCTGTAAAAAAGCTCATTGGAGCAAAGCAATTAAATGTCCTTGAAAAGGCTGTGAAAGAAGCTTTGCAAGACTAACCGAGGACAAGCGCCTTTTACGGAACCGACTTAGGAATCAAGTCGCGGATTTTCTTTGGTAACGAATCTACCACCAACGTGTAACTTTCTTTAATCCATTCTATCAACAAGTTATCAGGGGTAATCTGATCCACCATCACTGTATTCCAGAGCTTCTTGTTCATATGATAGCCCGGAAGCACGAAAGTATACCTTTCGCGCAAGTCAATGGCTTTTTCAGGATCGCATTTCAGGTTAATGCTTAAAGGGCCATCCAGGTTCATCAGAGCGAACATTTTATTACCTACTTTAAACACCAACGTGGTCTCATCAAAAGGGAAACTTTCGGTTGTTCCTGGTAATTGAAGACAAAAAAACCTCAATTCTTCTACATTCATTTTCCTATATTTACAACGATTGCAGCAAAGATAAGACAAATATATGACAGCTTTTTAACGAAATAATCTTGGTATTTTGGTTAATTGAGCTACATTTGCAAGCTTAGAGATAAGTTATACCGATAAGATACCAAGCTTTGAAGCACGACTTGTCTCTTTTTTTGTTAATCCCAAATTTAAAGTTATGGGCATCAAAGAAAAATCAATTGACCTTAAAAAGCGCATGAAAAATGCGTTGAGTGGCGGTGGCGTAAAAGCAATTGAAAAGCAAAAAGCCATTGGAAAACTCACTGCTCGCGAAAGGATTATCGCACTTCTTGACCCCAAGTCGTTTCATGAATACGACTTGTTTGTAGAGCATGCCGCGAAAGATTTCGACATGGATAAAAAATACCTCCCGGGAGATGGTGTTATCACGGGTACGGGTACTTTAAGCGGACACCCCGTTTGTATCTACGCTCAGGACTTTACCGTTGCCGGTGGTTCGTTGGGCTGGATGCATGCCAAAAAGATTACGAAAATCATGGATCACGCCCTGAAGTTAAAAGTTCCCCTCATCGGGATTAACGACTCCGGTGGAGCCCGTATCCAGGAAGGGGTAAATTCTCTGGCCGGCTATGGCGAGATCTTCTTCCGTAACACACTGGCATCAGGTGTGATACCACAAATTTCTGTAATATTAGGCCCATGTGCCGGAGGTGCAGTTTATTCCCCCGCCCTCACCGACTTCGTCTTTACAGTAGAAAAAATTACAAAGATGTTTATCACTGGTCCTGAAGTCATAAAAACAGTGCTGGGTGAAGAAATCTCGATGGAAGACCTGGGTGGCGCAAAAGTTCACTGCGAGCTGACAGGAAACGCTCATTTTTATGCTGAAAGCGAAGAAGAGTGTTTTAGTCAGATCAAACAACTGGCCAGTTTTATCCCATGGAATAACATCAACAAAGCCGAGCGTTTCCCAAAAAAAGCACCCAAAACAAAACGCTTTAAAATCGACGAGGTTATGCCGGCCGATCCCAAACAGCCTTACGATGTACGCAATTTAATCAAGGCTGTAGTTGACGACTCAGAATTTCTTGAAATTCAGGAACTTTTCGCCAAGAATATTGTTATAGGGTTCTCGAGAATCAACGGCGAAACCATCGGAATCGTAGCCAATCAGCCTCTGTTTCTTGCCGGTGTTCTTGATGTGGATTCCTCTGATAAAGCCGCACGATTTATTCGCTACTGCGACTCGTTCAACATTCCGATTTTAACTCTTGTCGATTTACCCGGTTATCTTCCCGGTGTAGATCAGGAACATGCTGGCGTAATACGGCATGGAGCAAAAGTGCTGTACGCCTACTCCGAAGCCACGGTCCCGAAAATTACGCTTATCACGCGCAAAGCCTATGGCGGAGGTTACATTGCCATGTGTTCGCACCACTTGCGCGCCGACTTCGTTTTCGCCTGGCCAACAGCCGAAATCGCCGTTATGGGACCTGAAGGAGCGGCTAATATCATTTTCCGAAAAGAAATATCTACTGCCGAAAATCCCGAAGAAATGCGGAAACTCAAGGTGGAAGAATACAAGGAAAAATTCGCTAATCCTTACGTAGCCGCAGCATACGGTTATATCGATGCTGTTATCGAACCTGAAGAAACGCGTAAAATTGTAATGCATGCGCTCGATATCTCCAAAGATAAAAAAGTGCAGATGCCACAGAAAAAACATGGTATCCCTCCATTTTAAAAATGAAGATCATGGAAAATAATGATAATAAAACCGGATATAGCGCTCTTGTTGTCGATGGAGTTGAATACCAAACTCTGCTTACCGACAAATACAAAAACAGGACGCCTTATGCCGAAACAAACCACAATCTGCTCAGGGCTTTCATTCCCGGAACTATTGTAGAGGTATACGTTAAAACGGGTAAAAAAGTAAAAGAAGGGGATACCCTGCTTATACTGGAAGCCATGAAAATGCGCAACCAAGTGAAAGCGCCCTTTAACGGGACGATAAAAAAGATGTTAGTAAAAACCAATGATCTGGTCTCAAAAAATCAGGTTATGATTGAACTTGAGTAGCCCGACGCATTAAGCTTAAAGCCGGATCGCTATTGCTTTCCGGCTTTTTTTTCGTCTTGAAACATTTGATTCAGTTGGGCTATATAGTCGAGCAATTCGCTACGCCCATCACCTTTTTCGGCAGAAGTAACAATCATCGGCGGCAACTCAACCCATTCGGTAAACATATGGTTCTGATATTTTTCTACTTGCGCAGCAAGTTGTGCAGGTTTTAACTTATCGGCTTTGGTAAAGACAATGGTAAAAGGGATTTGCGAAACAGCCAACCATTCCATAAACTCCAGATCATTCTTTTGGGGTTCGTGGCGCATATCAACCAACACGAAAACAGAAACAAGATTTGCTCTGTGTAGGATATAACTCCTGATCATCTTCTCCCACTTCTCTCGTTCCGATTTTGATCTTTTGGCAAAACCATAGCCGGGTAAGTCAACCAGGTACCACGAAGCATTAATAATGAAATGGTTAATGGTGATGGTTTTTCCGGGAGTTCCCGAAATTTTAGCTAGTTTCTTTCGCCCGGTAAGCAAATTTATAAGTGAAGACTTGCCAACATTAGAGCGTCCGATAAACGCGTATTCGGGTTTGTCGGGAGTAGGACATTTACGGTAATCGGTATTCGAGATAACGAAGTCGGCGAAGTGAATAATCATCAGTTTATTGTTTTTTATAGGTAGTGATGTGCCGGTCTTTTTTGGTGGGGAAGATATCCTCAACGGTTAATAATATCCCTGTTTCTTCCACATCGCCAAAATGATCGTTGATGGCCGTGCCAAAGCTCTTCATCGTTGCACTCAAATTCATGTACGCATTAACCAGGGGCGGAATATTTTCGCCCAGTTTCCGCACCTTTTGAACCAGAATTTTGTAGTTCTCGTTGTAGTTACATCCGGTAAAAATACTGTCCAGAATTTTGTGATCTGTAGTCAGGACGAGTGATTTATGCGGGTAAATAAGCTTGTCAGGATCGGGGAAATACTTTTGTATAAAATACAGAATCAAATCGCGGGCAAACCGATCAAAATCTGGATACATGGTCACTTTTCCAAACAAATAGTGCACATTGGGATTATCAATCAATAGTGCTCCGATGCCATCCCACAAGTTATCGAGGGCATACATCCCACGTCGCAGGTTGTAAGTGGGCTGATAATAAGGTTGCACAAACGACCGTCCCAGCTCTATTGTTTTCGGAAAATAGTTTTTTATAAAAGTGTCGGAATATTTAAATAAAGCTGCTGTAGGCGACTGCACTTCTCCTTTATCATTGATATACAGATTTTTACAATGAACATACCTGTATCCTCCCACGATTTCTAGTTCGGCAGCATCCCAAACGATCATTTGCTCAAAAGCGTAAGGGCCTACATCGTACTCATCTAAATCAATCTCCTTTCCGGTTCCGCCTCCGGCATCACGAAAAGTAACTTCGCGCAAACGTCCAATCTCACGCAATACATGAGGTGAATTTTTATCGTTTACCAGATAAATTTCGTTGTTTCCATTGTTGGCTTTGCGCAAAAAACGTTCTTGCGTAAGCTCATCAAGCAATAGCTGCTTATCTACAGGTGGAATAATCGTTTTCATAGAAACCATAACTAAAGTTGTGTATTTTGAGGCTATGTATTTAAAAATTCGATGGTGTTGTCAGAGGACATTTTATAAATATGCTGACGCAACAGCTCTGCCCACTGGGGCGGTGTTTTACTTTTATCAAGGCTTCGCCAGCTAACAGGCTTACCAAAATGGATGGTAAGGGTTTGTCCTCTTTGCTTTTCAAACTCATCTACTAAATAAAGCATTTCAAGGTTGGCCTTTATCCCAAATTTCTTTCTGTAATTCGACAGGTTATAAAAAAAATTGGAATTTCTACCTTCGATATAAGTAGGGATGATATCACGTTGAAACCGTCGGGCTTTGGTAATAAAGGTGCTCTTCCACTCCAGATCCATTATCTTACCTCCTTTTTTTCGGGAGACCAAACCAAATGGGAAATAGCACACAATCTGATCCGATGCAAAAGTGTCGTTTATAATTTGAATATTTTGTGCATTACTACCGTGTTTGTTAATGGGAATAAAAAGCACCTCCAGGTTGTTGATATTCATCAGGATATCGTTTACCGGGAAAACAATATCGCGTCGTACACGGCTAACAGCCAGCATGAGGGCTAAACCGTCGAGTCCGCCGAGCGGGTGGTTTGATGCGATAATACACTTTCCATTTACTGGAATGTTTTCCAAACCAGATACTTCCACTTTCACCTTCATTTCGCCCAGCACAGAATCAATAAACTCAATGCCCTGCAAGTGACCGTGCCTCGACAAGTAGCCATTGAGTGCCTCAACGTGCAGGATTCGTTTGAGATAATTGAGCACAAACCGCGGCATAAGCTTACGCAACAATGGATTTTTGTCGTCAAGAACCTGTTCAAGGTTGATGTACTTGGTTTTAAATTCGTTCGGTGATGACATGATCTTTTTTCTGAAACATGAACAAAGATAAGCTAAATGCCGGAAATGTTGAACATGAATTCCTGCAAATGAAGAAAGAGGCCATATTGTATGCACAACTAAATTCTCGCCCGCGTTTGTAACGCGGATGGTGTTATCATTAAACAACCAAACATCCGCGTTGCAAACGCGGACGAGACTATAAATGAACAATATTAACCAGTCCTCTTTCACCGGCATAGTCACAGGCTGAAGTGAAAATATAATCCTCTGGGTTGCGGACCAACATGGCCTTCACAGGATTTTCATGAATATATTCAAGTTTTTGTTCCATCATTTTAGTATCAGATTCCCCAAGATAGACCGCATGATTATTGTCTTTTCAGAATTTGTATTTTGTAACACGCTTAATTCTTGCTCCTGCCAATTCAAATTGCTTTAACATCCATTCTTTCCGGCTCTCCGGACCTTCAGTAATCAAGTGTATAATGCGTTTGGCCGTGAACTTTTTATAATCGCGAATTATTTCCGACAATTTATAGCCTTCATCTGCCTGCCAGATAACGTGCATATGATTGCTCATAATTACCCAGCCAAAAACTATCAGCCCTTTTTCCTTAATGCAATAATTCATTGAATCTACTAATTCTTGCTTATACTCACTTCTTGTGAATACATCAACCCAATTAATAACCGTAAAGGTTAAAAAATGCAGGGCATTTTGATCGGCAATTGTATATCTATCGCCTGACATGTTCCAAATATATACAAATTCTCGTTAAATTCATGTATTAAACTCTTAAATGCTCGTTAAATTCTCGTCCGCGTTTATAACGCGGATGCCATATAATTATGACCAAATAATCACTGTTCTTGTAACTAACAAATTAGTAACTAACATTTTTGTTACATAACATAGGAGGCTTATAATCTGTAGTTTACTCATCCGTTATCACTTTCGGATGCCATATAATTACGCAACCAAACATCCGCGTTACAAACGCGGACGAGACGGAATGTCATGATAACTAAGCAACCAAACATCCGCGTTGAAAACGCGGACGAGACAGTCATTAATCTCTGACAATTTCCCCAACCAATCCATCAAAACACCAAAAGGCCACC
>JGI11705J14877_10000332_pt1 | contig 29929 bp, 24 predicted proteins | sample Etolaghawater15m_FD_14877 | JGI IMG/M metagenome (IMG submission 14877)
TGAAACCAACCCTTCGAAAAACGGTCGCTCACTGTGTATTGCATAGAATTTTTTAGCCTGTTCAGCCGATAACTTAGTGTATTTCAGCGCCTTAATTTTAAAACCGCCTTCAATAATTTTGGCGATGATGTTTCCCATGTGGCCATCTGCAACAGCTTTGGGCTTAATCATGGTAAAAGTAGTGTTTCCAGTCATTTTTATTAAGATTATATTTGCTGCAAAACTACACTTTTTAGGTTTTATTCCTCCTATAGTAACCTTCAAAAACTGTTTTCCATGAACACCTTGTCTTTAATGTGCTTACATCGAAATACGGTTAGTCATGAATTGTATATCTTTGCACCAAATTTAAACGAAAGATGATTCCACATACCCATATAGTTGAAATCCAAGAACTTTTATCTGAGAAGAAACAGATTGTACTTACTTCTCATACCAATCCTGATGGTGATGCGATTGGGTCATTACTTGGAATGTATCACTATCTAATAAGCAAGGGACACTCCGTTAACATGATCATTCCCAATAAGTTTCCTGATTTTTACAAATGGATGCCAGATAGTGACCTGATCATCAATTATGAGAAAAAGGCCAAGATAGCACAAAAGCTGATTAAGTCTGCAGATGTTTTTTTTAGCCTCGACTACAATGCTTTACAACGGATTGGTCCCTTGGCTGAGTTTGTAACCTCCTCTGGCAGTGTAAAAATTCTAATCGATCATCACATTGATCCTGAAGTAGATCAGTTTAATTACTGTTTTAGTGATGTGAATTTCTCAAGTACAGGCGAGCTCATTTACAAATTCATTTCTGATTTGGGAGATTTACATATGTTGAATAAAAAGGCTGCTGATTCGCTCTATACCTGCATTGTTACCGATACCGGTTCTTTTAGCTTTTCATGTAACCGACCTGAAACCTACGAAATTACAGCACATTTGGTACGTTTAGGTGTTGATGCTGCGAAAATTCACAAGCTTATTTATGACACTTTTTCCGAAAACCGATTGCGTTTGTTGGGCTTCGCTATTAGCAACAGAATGCTTGTTTGGGAGGAGTTTAACACAGCCTTGATCTATCTTACCAAAACCGATCTCAATAAATATAAATATGCAGTGGGAGATACTGAAGGCCTGGTCAACTATCCCCTGATGATGAACAAAATAAACCTTAGCATACTTATTACCGAAAAAGACAATAAACTACGCCTTTCTATGCGATCAAAAGGCGACTTTTCTGTTAATGATTTGGCACGCAATCATTTTAACGGAGGAGGGCACAAGAATGCTGCCGGAGGTAATGTTACCGGGACTATTGACGATTTGATCGCTGATTTTAAGCAAATTCTGCCAAACTACAAGAAAGATCTGGATTTTCAACTCATGTATTAGCCCCGATGAACAGATTTATTGATTTTCTTACCTTAATGTTTATAAGCACATTAATTGCTTCTTGTGTTCATTCTGAAAACCAGAAACCATCAAGAAGTGGAGAAAAAATTGCATCCAAAGAATCGCTTGTTGTGGCCAATAAGTACCTTACCAGAACCGAAGATGAAGAAATTGAACGTTATATAAACCGGCATCAACTTGATGTTACGGCTACAGGAACAGGTCTAAGGTATGTTGTCACCAAATCGGGTAAGGGACCAAAACCTGTAAAGGGCGATCAGGTGATGCTCGAATATAAAACCCGCCTGATTACTGGTGATGTTGTGTATTCCTCCACTGATTCAGGCCCAATGGAGTTTAAAGTGGGTAAGGGTGGAGTGCCCAGTGGATTGGAAGAAGGAATTTTGCAATTAAATCTTGGAGATGAAGCTGTAATTATATTACCTTCGCACCTTGCTTTTGGATTGCTGGGCGACCAGAATAAAATACCAGCCCGGGCAACAGTGATTTATGAGATCAAATTTATCAAACTTAGAAAAAATCAATAAAATGAAAAAAACTGTTTTAATGGGAGGCATGATTCTCCTGGCGTTCGCAATTTCTCTAACATCTTGTAAACAAGGAAATAATTTGCCGGATGGTTTTCAGAAAAATGAAAATGGGCTGATATATAAATATCATGTACATGGAAGTGGTGAGGCCACGCCTCAAGAAACCAATTATGTTGACATCGCCATGTCGTACACGGATGGTGATACCCTCATGTTCGACAGCAAGAATCTGGGTTATCCGATGAAACTGCCCTTGCTCAAACCGACCTTTAAAGGAGATGTTTATGATGCCCTGTATACCATGAAAGTGGGTGATAGCATGACGATTATGTGTAATGCTGATTCCGTATTCCTGAAATTGTTCAGAATGCCGGCTGTTCCTCCCGAAGTAGATTCAGTTGAATTTATTTATTTCAACCTTAAACTCAATGCTATTCAAACTGAGGAGGAAATAAGAATGGAAAGAGAAGCCGAACTTAAAGCAGCTGAAGATAAAGAAATTACGGAAAGAAATGAATACATTCAGGCCAATTATCCTGATGCTACACCTACAGCCTCAGGCATTTACTATATTCAACAGAAAAAGGGAAAGGGAAAAAAGGCTGAAAGTGGTAAGAAAGTAAAAGTACATTATACCGGAAAATTTTTAAACGGCGAAGTCTTCGACAGCTCTGTTGAACGAGGTGAACCAATTGATTTTACTTTAGGCAGAGGAGAGGTGATCAGAGGATGGGATGAAGGCATTGGCATGATGAAAGTCGGCGAAAAGGCGGTTTTAGTGATACCTTCGAACATGGCCTACGGACCAGGAGGCAGGGGTACAATTCCACCTTCTTCAACATTGGTTTTTGATGTAGAGTTAATTGAAGTTGAGTAATTTCAGATTCTCAAATGTATTTACGATCGCAGTAAACGTAGTTACTGCGATCGTTTTTTTTGTCGCCCTTGCGGGATGTCATGACGATAATTGCTCCCGAAATAGCGCCAACATGATTTTCCATGAGAGAGTCGGTTTATCTGTTTATCCGCAAGTTACTGATGTTGTGAGAGTGAATTTATCCTATGGATTGGAGGATTCTATTCTCTTTAATAGCAATACATTAGATGTCTCGATGGAATTTCCTATGCTCAATCCAACCTTTTCAGGTGATTTGTATGAAGGGCTTAGATGCATGTCGATTGGTGATTCCGCAACAATTGAGGTTGTGGCCGATTCGTTTTTCATCATCACAGCAGGTTTATCTGATTTGCCGCCATTTGTCGCCTCAGGGGAAGCTTTTTTTTACCATGTCAAACTTTTAGATTTCCACAGCCGCAGCGTTTTTGACAGCCTGATGTTGGAACGAAATAAAAACAGACATACTGAAGAAAAGAAGTTGATTTACGAATACCTTGACAATTTTGTCCCCAACTATGAAGCCTTTCCTTCAGGGTTAATTAAAATAATGACAAACTCAGGGAGTGGGAGCAGGCCAGATACCGGAGACATGTGTCAGGTCTTTTTTGAAGTGAGGATTTTGAACGGAGATACTTTGTTTTCTAATATTGAGACAAACGCCTTTGATATTGAGTTTGGAAAAGATTTTGACAATGAGGGTTTTATGGAAGCTCTCAGCTCAATGCAAGAAGGAGAAACTTCACGTTTTATTGTTCCTTCAATTATTGGCGTTGGTGAAAACGGGTATGACGGGGTTGATGGTTTTACGACTTTGGATTACACTCTTAACTTCGTTAAAATAAGACCTTTAGAGGTTGTGAAGGAGGAGAGGAAAAAGCGAGCTGAAGCTAAGCGTAAGAAAAAAGATAGAGATTAAACGCTATTAAATAGATCCGGGCATTTCAAAATCAGGAATAAGACGTGAAACCAAACTCAGTATTTCAGCAGGTTTGTAAGGCTTGCTGATGTGGTCGTTCATGCCTGATCTTAAGCAATTTTCACGATCAGAGTAGTGATTAAAGGTGGTTACAGCAATTATAATGGCAGGTTTCTGCTCTTTTACATTTCTCTCATGCTCTCTGATTGCCTGTGCGGCTTCAAGCCCGGTCATTACTGGCATCTGAATATCCATTAGGATGAGATCATGTTTTTTTTCTTTAAAAAGTTCTACTCCCAGCAAACCATTCATTGCCACATCCACCTGATGCCCAAGTCGACTAAACAGGGTGGAAGCCAGCCTTTGATTGATTAGGTTGTCTTCAATCACTAAGATTTTCAGTAACTTCTGCGAACTTTTCATTCTGATGGATAAAACTTTTTACTCAGCAAAAATAATACCATATTTTGTGGGTGTCTGTTTATTAGTAACTTGTAGATCGGTGCAATAGGAATTGTTTTTCCCAATCTGGAATTTTTTGTATCATTTTGGTATTAACGTGTTAAAATATGACTTCTGTAGGTACACTGATCGTAATGGTTGTTCCAACTCCAATTTCGGAGTCCATTTTTATTATGCCTTGCAACAATCCAATCATTTTTGAAGCTAGCGGTAAGCTAAGCCCTGTTCCCTGATAACGTGTTGAATAGCCTAGTTTTTCTTTGCGGTAGGGCTCAAAAATGTCTTTCAGATATACTTTGTCAATTCCAACACCTGTATCTTTGATGCTAATCGAAATGGTGTTGTCGGTAGTGTTTGTCGTGGAAGATATTTTAACAAAGCCTTTTTCAGTAAATCTAACCGCATTGTCGACAATCATGGTAAGCACTCTTTTTAGTAGTCCCAGATCTGAAACTATCTGAATAGTTTGCTCGGTGCTTGTAATGACCCGAATTCCCTTTTGTACGCTATCCTTTTCAAATTTCGAAACCACGTCGTTTATCGCCGTGCTTAGACTGAACTTGGTAATACTAAGCTGTAGGTTATTTGAATTGATGAGGCTTAAGTCGAAAATGTTGTCCAACAAGTCAATCAAGCTTTGTCCGCTTTGTGTTATGGAAGAAGCATATTCATAAAGCTCAGGTTTGTCCATGATGGCCAATTCGGTTTCCAGAAGCGAAGAGAATCCCAAAATGGTTGTCAGTGGACTACGTACTTCATGGCTGAGTTTTGCAAGAAAAACATCTTTTAAATAATCGGCCTGACTACTTAATTCGAGTGATTCAGACAGCTTTGGAAGTGTTTCACTGATTAATTTCAGGTCGTTGCTTTGTTTTTCAAGTGCCTTTTTCTTTTCTTGTTCAACAGCGATTTCAAAATTTGTTTCAGGTAAAGCTAACTCATTCATTTTTTGAATGATATTATATGTTTTTGATCGTAGAATGGTGTTGTTTTTTCTCAAACGTAAAGCCAGCCAGCCAATAGCGACCATGCCTATCAGGAGAATGATGCCGACAACGATAAGCGATTTCAAGGAAAAATCACTTCCACTTGAAGGTACAGATTGAATTCCGGTCAAATACAAGTCAGTTAGAAGATAATCAGCTCTCTGGATTTTTTGTTGAAGGCTGTCAGCCCGTAAAAGGTATTCATTTGCGGTCAGATAATCTCCTGATTGTGCAAAACTTGAAGCCAGCTGATGTAGAATTTCGATCTTTAATGTTGTTGGCATTGTATCTGACAAGATACTATCCGACAGCAGAAGCAGCCGTTGTCCCTCGTTTAAGTTATCTTGCATCAATTCTGTTTTTCCCAACGCAAGTAGTGATTTTGCAATAAGTAATGTATTTCCGGTTGATTGAGAAAGAAATAGGGCAGAGTCGAGTGTGGCTTTGCTTTCTGTCAGATTCTTGCGTTTGGCATACGCGTGCGATAATGCATGATTGGTATTGATTATTAAAATTGTGTCATGCGCCTCGGTGGCTATTTTTCTGGCTGCTTGCAGATACAAAAAGCTTTTTTGGTGCAGGCTATCAAGATGAAGTTTGCCCAGTTCTATTAATATCGAGCCCTGGGGACCTAAATCGCTGTTGATTTCTGCAAAGCGCAAGGCTTTTTTCAATTCATTTTCCGAAAGATCGGGTTGATTCAAACTGGCATAATTTGATGCTTTCAAAAGCATGGATTTCAATAAAAGATAATCACTTTCTGAAGGATTATTCAGCAACAGTGTATCCAAAACCTGATTGCTTACCTCAGGAGCAAACCTACTCAGGTGATCGGCCAGATTGTAGCTGTTTTGAAGGATGCTTTGTTTTTCATTCAAAAGGGATGTGTGAGCAGACTCCAATTGTTGAGTAAAACAACCTGCCCCATATACGAAAGCCATTATTAAAAGAAGCCATTGTTTCCACTTTCCCATTGCTTTACAATTTTTTGTGTGCAATATAGAGATTTTCTCTCGGGTTTAGTGCAAAATTGACTGAAACATTTGCCTGTTCCTTTACCCGTTGAGAAGGGATAACTTCCATGCTGAAACCAATTTGTTCGAGGCGTGAAGGATAGTCCTGACCATAAACACGAACATGATCAAATTGACCAAAAACAGTATGGCGATCCTGTTGTGTTTTAATATCCGGATCTTCCAGCGTATCTACTAGTTTTTCAGATATCGGCACTTGTAAAACTGCCAGGCCATTGTTTTTCAACACCCTGAAAATTTCAGCCATGGCCAGATAATCTTCCTCAATGTGTTCCAATACATGATTGCAGATTACCATATCGAAGGTGTTGTTGGAATAGGGGAGTTCCCTCAAATCGAAAAATTCAATTCCGGAAGGGTAGTAAGTCCCCTCAGCGTATTTTGTGCCCGTAGTGTAGGTGATATTTGGCAGAGTTGATAGCACCCTGAACAATGCGGGTTCTGGACTTACATGAAGGACATGGATTTCTTTGTCTTTGATACAAAAAATATCGCGTAGATAAATAAAAACCAGCCGATCGCGATCGGTACTCAGGCAATAAGGACAAATGTTCTGCCTACGCAAACCCGCACCGATAATGTCAAGTTTTTTAACAGCATCCGACTGAAAACCACCGGGTAACATAGTTCTGAAGCTGTTTTCGCAAAGTGGACAGGTAAAAGATTTTCCTTGGTAGTAGTACTTCCTAAACCATAAAAACTGGCTTTTTAACTTACGTTTTATACTGTTTTTCGTTAGAAAGTTGGTTGACATAAGGCTATCTATTTACAATAAACGACTGTCGGTAAGTGCGTTGGGCCGTATTCAGCTCAAGGATGTAATAACTGTTTTTTAAACCGGATATGTCTATTCGCAAATCATTTACAGCTACTACATCAACTGAACAAGTGGAGCTTACTTCTTTACCTATACTGTTGTATAAGTGTACAGAAATAATTTCAGAAGTATTAAAGCCAGCAGAGACACCGATAAAGTTTGTGGCCGGATTTGGAAAAATTGTTAATTGTTCGGTGTTGCTTTCGGTTATTGAAGCTTGAGGATCATGACATTCAAAAGCGCCAATGTCAATGTAGGTGTGAAATGGTCGGTTTCTGTTGATGATGTCAAAGTCTACCTCCAGATCAGTGATTTCAGATCCTGCATTTACGGCAGGCGAATTAGGTTTAAGATCAAACATATGCGGAGGCACGTTCAAAAAAAGTACAGAGGAATTGTCTGGCGAAAAGTGGTTGGTCGTCTTAATTATAGAAGCCTGATTACCATTAATATAAGCTTGATTTCCTTCGGCTGGCAATCTTCCCGGATTGGTAATTAGGTTGTTTTTAAAACTCGCCCTTACAACTGTGTTGTTGGAGAATTTTATTCCATTCGATTTCGGGTTGATGATGGTATTGTTAAACACATCGAATGTAGCATTTGGACTGGTAACGCTTTCGCCGATGAAAATCCCGTGTTTAAATGCATTGGGATCATCTGGTTTAAATGTTCTTCCCGCGTTGACAATCAGGTTGTTGTATATTTTCATATTGCCCAATCCCAAAACATCTATTCCATCGCCTTTTCCGTCAAAAATCTGGTTGTTGTAACAATCGCAACGACTGCCTCCACCTATTATAATACCAGACATTTGGTAAGTATATTCTTCGTAGGAATCGTGGCGAACAGTGTTGTTAAATATCTTACAATCGTTTTCCGCAGAGCTAACCTGAATACCATCCCACCCGGTTCTTTCCACCAGGTTGGAGTATATCCGTGCCCCAATTATAACATGTGGGAATACCGTAGTGTCTTTGCCACCACAGGTAATCGTTTGTCCTGAATATTTTGAACTACCGATGTAAAGCCCTTCATCTGCAATATCATGCAGATAACAATCATGAAGGCTAAAATTATACATCGTAAATTTATCACGGGTTGAATTAAAGTTGCAATCGGGTTCAGATTTGGCATAAACACCAGCAATAGAAGTGTTTGCAATTTCAATGTGATCAATTTCAATATCAGTACTTAATTCGCCCACACTTATTCCGGCTCCATTTTCAACTTTAAGAATTTTAATCCCATGCTGAGAGGTTGAAATACCCGATCCTGTTAGCTGCACATGGGAGCAGTTGGCGATTTTGATACCATAGTAATGCGTTGTTTCGATGGTAAGTTCACCCCCGTGGTTTTTAATGATGATGGGCTGTGCGGCAGTTCCATGAATGTTTTTGATAAGCAGGTAGTCTTTTTCACCTGCTTCAAGACACAAGGTGCTTCCGGGAGGATAATTAACCTGATCGCCATCGATGGTGAATACGTTGCCAGGAATGGTGTAATCACATTGAGCTTGAGTGTATTGCACAGCAATAACCAACAATAACAGGGATAGAAATACCTTTTTCATGATCCACGTTTTGCTCTTTCCCAGTTTACTGACTGCTGTCCTTTGAAGTATCTGTTTATTCCAAGAATAACGGCATAATTCATGACAAAAAAGTAATAAGGGATGAAGAATATTTTGACTTTAATTTTTTTATTTTCCATGAACCAGCCCACCATGGCCATGATATAAAATAGGATTTGCAAATAGAATAGCCAGGTGTAAGTACTATTGAAGTTTGTCCAGCCATCGTTTGCGGCTAAAAAAACGTTAAACAGAAGTATAAGAGGCAGCGAGAGGGGAGCAATAGTCCAGCGCAGGACACGATGAGAAATAAACTGAAAACTAAGTATTCCGGTTTTAAACGGATTGAGGAGGGGGCTCAACCGGATAATACTCTGGATGCCACCTGCTGCAATGCGAATTTTGCGCTTCAACTCTTCTTTTACGTTTGCTGAGGCGCTTTCGATGGCATAGGCTTCCGGATCGTATTGGATGGTATAGCCTTTCATGGCGATTCTGAGCGAGATAATAAAATCATCCAGAAGGGTATCTTTCTCAACTTCCTGAAAAAGCTCTGTTCTGATGGCAAATAACTCACCTGCGGCTCCCACTACGGAGTATAATTCGGCATCCCATTTTTTTAGTTTCGATTCATATTTCCAATAGATACCTTCAGAGCCTACAGCTGAATCAGCCTCTTTGCTGAAAATCCGCTTTTCGCCTGAAACACAGCCAACTTTGGGATCTTTAAACAGGTTTACAATGCGTTGGATTGATTCCTTCCCCAGCATGGTGTTACCATCCGAGAAGATTACAATGGGCGTTTTTACGAAGGCCATTCCCCTGTTCATGGCACCAATTTTTCCGCCTCTTTTGTCTTCATGATAAACTTCAACTCCTTTATCTTTGTATTTATTAAGAATCCCAGGTGTTCCGTCGTCCGAGCCATCTGTTATCCAGAGTTGTTTCACTTTTTCTTTTGGATACAATAAACTAAAGGAGTTTTCTACTTTTGCATCTACGTAATCTTTTTCATTGTAGGCTGCAACAAAAAGGGTTACCTCTGGTTCATAATCCGCCTTATCGTTTGGATTTCCTTTGCCAGACAAGCTCCTTTTTATGAGTACAAGCAGATAAAGTAAAATGCCGTAACCAAAATAGGCGTAAAAGACGATAAAGAGCAATACCCAGAATAAGACTTTAATTGTTTCCATATCAATAGATTATAATTTTTTAGCAGCCATATTTAGCGCATCCACTTCAAGTATTTCAAAACTTGCGATGGATTGCAATAACGCAGTAATTTTTTCCTTGCCTGAATGTACCGATTCAATAATCAACAATACATGGGGATATTTTTTTAAAAAATTAGTTGCACCCTTAAGTACATCCAGTTCCATGCCTTCGACATCAATTTTCAGGATGATTCGTTTTTCAGTGTTTATATCCAGCACTTCCATTAAGCCATCCAGTGTTTCGATATCTGTATCTTCAAATTCAGGATTTATGATGATTTCCGCATCTATATGATCGTCAGTAAGGTGAGAAGCTCCTGTGTTCACCGGATCGAAGGTAAAATTCGCCCGATGTTTGTAGCTACCTAGTCCTACAGGAAACAGTTTGACTTTTTCACTCAGGTGATTCAATCCGAGGTTGGTTTTGAGTGCCTCAAAATTGCTTTTGATGGGCTCAAAGGCAAAACCTGTCAGGCCTTTTCCAGCAAAAAGCACAGAATAAGTCCCAATATTCGCTCCTATATCAAGAAAAATGTCGTAGTTATTGATGTGTTTATACACAAACTTTTTTACCCCCCATTCGTAAGCATAATTTGCAAACTGAAAGTCGAGTGTTCCTTTACGTACAAAAAACCTACCTAAGCTACTTCGGTAATAACCAGACCTATTCGGCGTTTTATTTTTGAGAACGTAAACCAGAGAGTATATGAAATACCTGACTTCAAGGTGTTTTAAAAAGTCGACAGAATAGCGGACAAAAGTTAGTAGTTTGTTCATAGTGTGTTGTTAGTCTAAATGCGCTCCCATTGTTGGGTTTCTTGGTTAAATTGTTTTAGCATTTTGGCCGGATTTCCTCCTACGATTGAATACGGTGGAACTGATTTTACGACTACTGATCCTGCTGCAACAATACTATGTTTGCCTACAGTTACACCGGCAGTAATCACTGCATTTGCGCCAATCCAGACTTCATCTTCAACAACAATGGGTTTTGTGCTTACAGGCTGGTCGCTAATTGGCAGGTTAATGTCTTCATAACCGTGGTTTAGGCCGGAAAGCACGATGTTTTGTGCAAACATGATGTCATTTCCAATGGTAACCGGTCCGATGATGGTGTTACCAAGTCCTATACGTACCCGGTCGCCAATAATTACGTCGCCAACGCCGTTGTTGATAGTTGAGAAATCTTCGATAGTAGAATTTTTTCCCAGAGAGAAATAATTGAAAGGCATCACATCCATTCTCACGCTTCGTCGGATAAGCGAGCCTTTACCTTTGTGGTGTTTAAAAGGATTAACCAAAAGCTTGACCCATAAGCGCGGTCTGGCCTGATTTTTTGGTATAAGCAAGTAAAGCACAAATTTCTTTAGCTTCGGGTTTGACTTAATTTTTTCAACTAATCCCATGACAATCAAATTTTTTCGATTTGTTCTATCCGTTTGAATATCTCGTTGGCATTGGCCTCCCAGGTGTGGCTTCGGGCAAATACTTCCCTTTGTTTTTCTTTCTCCGGAGAGTTTTCAGTGAGGGCACGTTCAATCATTTCGAGATAGTCTTCTTTCGTTACAGCCAAATAGGTGTATTCGGCAAAAACACTCATGGCTTCTGTTTTCGTGGCTACCGTTGGCTTACCCATCGCGAGGTATTCATCGATTTTTCGAGGATAATTTCCGATCGTAACCTCGTTTAGTTTTTGCGGGTTGAGCGCAACATCAAAATAATTCAAGTAGTTAGGAAGTTCTTCCATTTTCTTACTTCCTAAAAAGAAGACATTCTTTTGTTTATGTAATTCACTGGCTTTAAAGTCATCATCTTCAGGTCCAACAAAAACAAAGCTCCACTCGGGGCGACTTCTGGCTAAAAACTCAAGCACTTCTATATCCAATCTGAGTTTAAACAATACACCGATATACCCGATAATAGGTTTTTTCAGGTCCATTATTGGTTTGATATCGAGTGGAGGAGAGGAAATCAGTTTTTTATCGAACAAGCTAACATCGCATCCTTGACCAACATAGTAGGAATGGGGGTTAAAACGACGAGCCAGCTCAGCCAGATAAGTAGAATTGGCTACCACGAGATCTGATTTCGCCATGAGAGCAGCCTCTATGCGGATACCCTGTTTTTTCCAGAAGTCCACTGCAATCATGTTGTCGCGCGTGTAATACGCATAGGTTTTAGCTCCCGTCAACTCTTTAAGGTAAAAGCTACGGAACATATCCGTATCATTGAAAATGATAATGTCTTTAAAATCAAGCTCCTTAATGGCCTTATGTATTTCTTTGGCTTGTCGTTTGTTGTTTATTTTGTTGAGTATGTCGAACAGCCAATTCATCGGCAATTGACTAATAGATTCTAAGATGGTGGCCGGATAAAGCGCCCAGAAATTTGTACCCAGATGAACAAGGCTGGGCTCTTTGTCCTTCATGCGCTTGATTCGGTTTTGGATAAGTGGGTCATGCTTTTCGCGCCAAAGGGTAAACCTGTCAATGGGATAATTAACGTAGAGCACCCTGTTGTTTTTGGCAAATTCGTGGGCAAGGTTTATTACATTGCTCCCAATCCGGCTATCGAGAGCGGCTAATCCAACCACAATAATGTCTCTGTTTTTAATCATGGCTCATCGTTTTATTATAGAAAGTGTTTTTGATAAACTTCGTTGTACAGACTTAGCACATTTTCGGCCATATTGCGCCAGGAGAATTTTTTGGCTTGCTCCAAACCTTTTTCAATCAAATCGTTTCGAAGTGAATCGTTGGTTAAAAGCTTTTCGATGCCGGATGTTATTTCTTCAGGCTTGTAAGGATCAACTATAAAAGCTGCATTTCCTGACACTTCCGGCATTGAGGAGGTGTTGGACGTGATAACAGGTACGCCGCAACGCATGGCCTCAAGCATGGGGATACCAAAGCTTTCGCGAAGCGAGGGATAGAGGAAGATTTTACTCAGGCAATAAATGGCCGGAAGATCGGTGTTCACCACATATCCGGTAAGTATTATTTTGTTAATCAAGTCTTTGTCACCAATATCTGTGAGGAGTTTTTCAAGCGACGACCTTTCATAGTCGAGCATGACGAGGTACAAATTTTCGGTTTTACTTGATTTTAGGTAATCAGAGAATGCCTTTAGCACGCCAGGGGTATTTTTCTTTGGGTCGGTATTTCCGAGAAAGAAAAGGAAATTTTCCGGTAATTTGTATTTCGTTTTTACTCTGGTCAGCTCAGTTGAATCTGTCACCGGTTTAAAATGTTCAGATACACCATTGTAAATGGCCACCAGTCTGTTATCGTTGTGATCGATGCCAAAGAAATCGCCAATTCTGTTTCTCTCAAATTTCGATACAGTGATTATTTTATCACTTTTTTTTACGATACCCGGAACGACCATCCGGCGGTACATATTTCCCAATTTTTGATACCATGTACCACCCTTTTTCAGTAAGCTGATGCTTTCCATGTAAATGATGTCGTGCAGGGTAACAATAAGAGGCAGCTTCGTTTTAAGTGGAGCTGTATTGCTGGTACAATGTAAAATGTGGCATCCTTCTTTTTGTGCTGCTTTGGGCAAGGCATACTGTTCCCAAATAGGATAAGGGCCTCCACTCAGCTGTACGATTTTAAAGTTCGATGAAGGTTTTAGTGTTGAAGTGTCTTCATCCGGCTTTACAAAAACCACATACTCATTGTCATGATCGATTTTTTGCAGCTCGTTAATTAGCTCAAGAGCCACCATGTCCATGCCATGTTTCTTTGTTCTGAGCAGTCGCTGTCCCTCTATCCCTATTTTCATTTCCCTGTTTTTTTACGTTTTATTTGAAAAGCATTATACGTGTGTTTGGTATGAATAAAACTTTCATTCGCTTTGTGTATTCTCAGCAACGAAATTAACATTGTTGCGAAACCTACAGGCAGAGCAGAGAGAGCTTTCAAAGTTTTAAAAGTATAAAATTTCTTAGGAATAGCAAAAATAAATGTAAAAAAAAGCATCAACAGGCTGATTCCCCAAAGTAGATTCCAGGGATACCATAAAAAAATGTTACTGAATATGGCTGCCAATACCGTGATGCCCAGCAGAATTATTCGTGGTAACTGTATGTATTGTAGTGCTTTAAAAAAGTATTCATAGTTTTTATCGCGCAATAGAGCCTTTACTGAGGGTTTAATGTTTTTCCCGAAGAAATGGAATTGTGCTGATAGCCATCTTCGTCTTTGTTTGCTAAAAACACGAACATTTTGAACTTTTTCATCATAAACGTAAGCTTTTGGAAGGTATTCGATCGATTTCTTTTGAGCGTAAATACGCATCTCAATCTCCTTATCAAAACCACCGACAACCTCTACTTCTGATATCATCTGCTTAAAAAACTCGAAGTCGAAGGCCATTGCACTACCAATTAGCGTCGAAGATAACCCCAGAGTACGTTGACCATGTCTAAAAATGTTGTTGTTTATTTCCTCACTTAGCGCATCAAGGACAGCGAAGTTGGTATTTAAATTTTTGGCAATTCGGTGTCCTTGAACTGCTAGATATCCATTACTGAAAGCTACATTTAAGTGATTCAAAAAGTCATGATTCATGATGTTGTCCGCATCCAGAATACAAACTTGGTCGTAACTTTTTTTCAAGTTTGCAAAAGCATAGTTTATAGCTCGGGTTTTTGTGCTGATATCAAAGTCTTTGGCTAACACCAGAGCTTTGGTTTTAGTTAGTTTTTCAAGTGTTCTCTTTTCAAAACCGTCGGCAATAACCACAACATCATACAATTCGGACGGATAGTTTTGACCCAGGGCATCAATTACAACCTCAATAATAACGTCATCCTCCTTGTAAGCAGGAATCATAATAACAAAACTACGTTTTTTGTTGTCTCTTGGAGGAGCAGGATCATAACCAATTTTGCTCGCCAAAGCAAAAACGAAAAGGAATACGATAGTTAAAGTTATATAACTGTACACAATCAAATGCAATATGTCGACTAACCAAAACATAGCTATAGCATTGGATTTTCATGTATTTCTTTAGAGAACAAATTGGTAATATTCCAGCCAATGGCTCTGTAATAGGCCAAAAAAAGACTAAATTTACCTTTAAGCAGGAATTTAAATGCATTTTTAGGAATTGCCACCAACAGTTGATAACCAACAGCTTTTATAAAATCAGACCCTTGAATATTGCGACGAAGGTACACGATTCGGTTCCTGTTTTGGTAATAGATCTTCAGTGGGCTAATCCTTCCGGTTGAGACGGATTCCTTGTGCAACACATGAGAATTGTGAACGTAATACATTTTATAACCAGCTTTAGCTATTCGGGCACACCAGTCGGCTTCTTCATAGTAAAGAAAAAAAATGTAAGACATTAATCCCACCTCTTTCACCACCCGCATTGGCACCATCATGGCTGCACCATGGGTAAAAGGCGTTTCTCTATCCTCGTTGTACTGACCTTTGTCTTTTTCCCAGTAACCAATGGCCGTATTACGCATAGTAACCGGGTGAAAAGGCGTGTAACCTGCAAATTGGAGGGTGTCGGGTTGATAGTAAAATTTGATTTTAGGACTAACAGCTCCAATCTCGGGGTGTTGTTCCAGTTTGTCAACAAGAGGTTCGATAAAGGATGGTGGGACTTCAATGTCGTTGTTGAGTAAAAATACATACTCACCTTTGGCACGCATAAGGCCAAAATTATTACCCGCAGCAAATCCATAATTGATCGGGTTTTTTATGAAAACGATGTTGGGGTAGCGTTCTTTGATGATGTCGGGATTATCTTCGGTAGAATTGTTATCCACAACAATGACCTCAAGGTTGGGATAGGTTGTCTTATTCAATGACTCTAAAAGTGCGCATGTGACCTCCGACTGGTTATAGTTAACAGTAATAATAGAAACTAGTGGATATCGTGCGCGCATCGGTTTTAGGTTTTTTTGTTCAGCGTTTCGTTTCTGTCAGTGGTGTGGCCATGTGTAGTATGTAAAAACTTTTTACTGGCTCCTTTTATTTTTAATAAGCTAATTATCATGAGTATAAAACCTTGCGGAATTCGTAGCATGGCTTTAAAGGTTCGAATGTTGTAAAACTTAAGGGGTACTGAGAAGAAAAGGGAAAGCACGGTAAGGATAAAAAGTGCAAGCCAGGCTTCAAAACCAGGAACAAAATATACCGTCAGGGCAGTGGGAGCTAAAGAGTGAAAAGTCAGGGATATTACGGCAATGATAAACAAGATGCCGGTGAGAAGAATTCGGGGAGGCTGGATCATTTGCATAACTTTGTCAAAATAATCGATATTACCACGAAGAATCAGCTCACGTAGCCCATCAAAAAAGTGACTTCTGAAATAGTCGAGTTGAGCAGCGATCCACCTACGACGTTGATTTACAAAGACATCTGATTTTTTCGTTTTCTCGTCGTAAATAATTGCATCATCCACATACTCAATTTTAATGCCTTTTTTAATCATTTTCAATTCAACTTCCTTATCTTCACCCACAGAGTCGACAGTAGCCATTGTTTTTTTAAACAAACTATAGTCAATCCCCATTCCGGAACCAATGAGTGCCGACGACATTCCCAAAACCCGGTGTCCTTTTCTGAAGATGTGGTTGTTGATTTCTTCGCTCATAGCATCCAGAATAGCAAATGAGGCGTCCATGTTTAGCGCTGTCCGATGTCCCTGAACGGCTACAAAACCATGGTCAAAGGCCTCGTTAATACGTGTTAAGACGTTAGATTCCATAATGTTATCTGCATCTAAAACAAAAGCAACATCGTAATCATCACCAATTACCTGCATACATTTATTCAATGCTTTTGATTTTTTGCTGATCTCGAACTCAACCACCACCACCCTTATGGGCAGAGCGCGCAGTTTTTTTAAAGTATCTTCACTGAAAGAATCAGCTATAACGATTACTTCGTATAATTCGTTTGGATATGCTTGATTGAGTGCTTGTTTTGCAACGTTTACGATTACAGCATCTTCCTTGTAACCAGGAATTAATACGGCAAATTTACGTTGTTTGGTAATGGGTTTATTCGTATGAGCTTGTTTGTAAAACAAGCCGGCCGTGGCGTACACAAAAACATACAAGGTGGCCATTGCAAAATAAGCAAACAAGATATAAGTCAATACATTAGCAGCTATAATTACGATTTCCATTTCTACTATTTTTTTAGTTGTGGAATTTCAAAAACGATTCCTCTTAGATGTGTTAAATTCCATATGACAGCCCTCCAATAGGCCCATACAAGATCAAAACGCATTTGCATAAGGTAAACAAGTGTAATTTTTGGTGTAGCAATAAAGTTTAAGTACAAAAAACTGAGTATCTTTTTGATTCCTGCTGTGTTTCTTCTGGCAAAGAGAATTCTACCTCTGGTGAGGTAAAAAATTTGAAATGGACTGTTTTTTACTGTAGAAATACTCTCTTTGTGCAAAACCAGTGATTCACCACAATAAAAAATCTTGTATCCGGCTCTTTTAATATGAGCTGCCCAATCGTGTTCTTCGTAATACAAGAAAAACACATCAGCCATCATTCCAACCTGTTGTATAACATGCATTGGTACTAACATTGCAGCACCAAAAATTGAACCTGTTTCGCGGGTGTTGTTGTACTGTCCGCTATCAATTTGCCCAAATCCAATGGCAAAATTTCGGATGGTAATCATATTAAAAGGGGTAAATCCAGCGAACTGCAAGACGTTTTTCGTGTGAAAATACTGTATTCTGGGACTAACCATTCCAATTTTGTTATCTGACTCCAGAAGTTTGACCAGCGGTTCAAGAAATCCACTTTCCACCTCAGTATCGTTGTTGATAAAAAGCACATATTTTCCTTTGCAGTGGGGGAGGGCTACATTATTCCCGCCTGCAAAACCAAGGTTTTTACTGGTTTTTAGAAGGGTTATCCATGGAAACTTTAGTTTAATACTGTCTGGGTCATCTTTAGGAGAATCGTTATCAACAACAAAAACCTCGATGTTGGGATAGGTCATATTTAGCAATGAATCCAGAAACTCACAAGTAACGCCAGATTGATTGTAATTGACAGTTACAATTGAAACAAGTGGTAATGATTTTTCTTTGTCTTGATTCATAGTCATCGCATGGTTTATTATTCAATTTGTCGTTTAAACGATCGTGGATTTAAGCCTTTTTGTTCAAGAGCACTGTATTCGCGGTCGAGCTGTTGTCCCATGAAAATGAAAGCCCAGCTTAAATAAACCAATGCTCCGGTAGGCATCTGACCGAGCACACCATTCCCGTAACTTGCCCCCATAATCCCTAAAAACCCTGCAAGCAGGGCACCTAGCGTTCCAACAACTTCCGGGTTTTTTACCCTCATCATAATAATGTAAAATCCCTTGATGGCAATGTAGGAGAGGATAAACAGGTGGATTAACAATCCCACAATACCTTGTTCAGCCCAGACCTGAACGTACCAACTATCGGTAGCTACGTTGGCCAGAAATCCTTGAGGTGAAAATCGTTGACCCCAGTTACCGGCACTCCCGATTCCTCCCCCGAAGGGTTTGTTGGCAAGATAGGTTTTAAGAATTCTTCTGTTTTCCAACCTTACCAGATAAGAGGCATCATCAGTGGGGCGAAAGGCGGTACGCATACGTGCTATCTGGTAATTACTTTCACCAATATAAGTCATAGCGAAAAAAACGTAGGCAAAAGACATGATTACAGCTCCGATAATCAGCACTCTGATGTTTTTGCTCAGGATCAGATAGGCGGCACCACTTATCATTGGAACGATCATAGCACCCCGCGTTCCCGATATCATCATGCCCCATAACCCCATCAAACCAACAATGGAAAAAAAGATTTTGTTACCACGACCTTTTATGGAAGTTGCCACCAAAATACCAACAACACCTCCTGCACCCTGAGCTGCTCCAAACTGACCTGCATCACTAAAAAACGAGAAAACACGAAGCTGTCCAAGAATGATGTGAGTTACTCCCCCTACAGTATCAATCCAAAACTGTTCCGCATAGTCCAATCCCAGGTACAACTGTTGTAGTCCTTTTAGCGTGCCTAGTATGGTAAACGTCCCCCAAATATAAAGAAACAAGTATAAATACCTGAGTCTATTAAACAGCAAGAGTCCAAGCGGAAGCATCAAAACCGGATACATCGACATACCACGCATCGCATAAAACCAGGCTGTTCTGCTTAAAGCCTGCGGATTGCCTAATTGAAGTATTCCATAAAAAAACCAGAAAGCGAGCAGGTAAGTTATGTCGCGGTTTGCCTGATCGTAATCAATTTTATCATAGAACTGTTTAAATATCATGGCGATATAGGTAATCACAACAATTCCATCAATACTTAATCCCAAAGGAACATTCATGATGTACCGTGTTAGCCCAATGGCGATAAACGACATGATTAGTAGTGTAGTTACACCTATTTGAGGAAAGTTGAACAGCCTGTTAAGATAAATAAGCAGCGGAAAAATAGCTAACAAGGCAACGGCGGCCATCATACCACCTCTGGCAATAATTAAGCTAAAAACAACTGCCAACAATAATACCGTTATTATCGCCAACGGATGTTGCAATTTTGCCGCGCCCACCATATTTTTTAACTGCGTGATCATGTGATGATAAAAGTAGTAAAAATTATTGTCTTGGAGCAAAAAATATCTTTTGGAAAAAGCTCCGGTAAAAATTAATGCCTTCGACAAGAATACGACGATACTTCACAGTCATTTCTTGTTGCAGATAATAGAATCCTACTGCGATTCCAATCAGGGTAAAGAGAATGGTTACTAAAGCTACAAATTCTAATATAGATACAATAGTAAACGAACGGGAGATATTTACGATTTCTGTAACCCCATCTATTCCCGTAAATACTAGCGTTATTACACTGGCGAAAAGCACAATGTAGGTTAACCCGAAGACCACAACAGAATCTCCAACAATATTGGCGGTGGTCATATAAATTACTTTAAAAAAATTCTGTTTTGGTTTATTGATGCTGTCAAGCGCTACTCCAAGGAATCTGTCGATTGGAAGGAGGAGGCCATATAGACAGAATATTTGAAAAATGCCTGCGGTGTAGGCATATTCAGGCCCTCCTAAAATGATGACGAACTCTTTAGCAAACACAAATGAAAACAGCATAAGTGGCAACATCATGAGAAACATGCCCCCTGTATTTCGGTAGAAAATATGCATAACAAGCTCTTTGTTGCCCTCAATACTGGCTTTCGACATGCCAGGGAAAGCGGTCATGGCATAGCTGCGAATGGGAATTTCTATTATTTCGGTGAGCTTAAGTGGAATGCTGTATAATGCTACACCCGTTGTTCCAAGGAAAGGACTTAGTCCTATAATAAAGGTGTCCGCGCTTTTCAGCAAATTCGACCCGATAAGAGTGCCGGAAGTATATTTGCCAAAATTGAGTATAACTGATGAGGCTTTTCTTTTTGCATGAAATAAATAAAGTATCCCATCCCAGTTAAAGAGGCTTGAAACGAGACTGCTAAGCAAGTTTGTTAAGATATATGCCCAAACGATGGTTTGCAATCCGAAATGAAAAAAGAAATAATTGGCAATTAGAAAAAGCATGAAAGATCCAACATTTATAATGCGGATCAACAAAATTAAATCGAAGCGCATCCGTGCCTGAAGCACTGATAGGGCGTTGTTAAAAGGCAGGTTGATTAGAGCCACCACCGGAAACCATGTAAAAAACAGAGAGAACCCAGAATCTTCTATGGTTTGGCTTCCCCAATAATCAAATAAATACACAAGAAGTATTAAAAACAGTGTACTTACAAGATTTATGGCGTAGTTAGACCCAATAAGCTGCTTGCCGTATTTTTCATCAGACCCGCTCAGAAACCTCACGATAGCTGTTCGGGTAATTCCAAACCTGATCATGTCGAGGAAATTGAGTGTCGTTAGAAAAAGAACCCACTCTCCGAATTCCTGGGTCGGCAGAATACGTACTAATAGAATAAAAGAGAAAAAACCAAGAACCGCAACTAACCCGTTATTGGCTAGAGAAAGAAAATTGTTGTTTCTGATTATTTTAATCCATAGGTTAGCCACACTTTTCTATGCTTGTTTATTAACACTAATACGGTACTTCAAAGGATAGGTAAGAATGTGTTTAATTTTTTGATAGATGTCCGGCTTGGTTCTTTTAGGAACATCGGTTAACAACTCTTCCAGGTTGTATAATTCAACTTCATTAAGCACTACTACAGGTTTGAAACGCAAGAGCTCTGTAAATGTTTCCTGCGCAGTGATATCGGCTCTGTTCAGTTTACTGCTGGCTTTAATGATATAAAAGGCCAGATCAACCTGTTGGATAAACTTAATGGGGTATGTATTAAGTACTATCGAGGGGAGTTCAATGAAAATATATTTGTAAGACTGATTTTCTTTGCGTAAATAGTGCGAAGTAATGAGTTCCTGAAGGTTTTCTATCTCAATAAAATTTTCGTTGATATCGTATTTGAAAAAATAATTATAATCTTGTTCTTCTTCATCCATGTCCTGATCACTGTAGTTCAGGTACAATACTTTATCACCAATCTCACGAAGTCGGGTAACAATTTTTTTCGAAAGGAGGGTTTTTCCAACTTCATCCTGGGTACTGTACATAAGGACGATGAAGGGAGAATTGTCTGTCTTGACGATATTCTTATTCAAAAACATCTTCATGTTTTGAATGATAATGTCAATAAGTCGGTTATTAATCAGTACGAGTTCTCTTGACTTGCCCTTTGAAGACAGCAAGGGAAAAGCGCCGGCAAGTTTCAAATTTGTCTGTTTGGCAACGCGGCTGGGGTTTTTCATTGATGAATCGAAATATTCAAGAACGAGAATTATAAACAAAACCAGCAGGAAGCCAAAAACAGCAGCCGCAAGCACAACGATTTTCGATTTGCTCGGATTAGGTTGGATGGGGAAGAAGGGTGCATCAACAATTTTTACGTTGGTGGCCATTTCCTCATTTTGTTGCTTCATCTTGGCTATGTTCAAACTTCTAAGTAATTCAAGATAAGATTGTTCCGCAACCTTGATTTCACGTTCGATACGTGTCAACATAGCACCCAATGGTGCAAATTTTTGGTAGGTTCGTACAAAATCAAGTTTACGTTGTGCCAGCACAACCAAGGCAGCACGCGCCTCTACATAGGCTAGTGTATTTGCAAGCCACTGATCGAGTAATGCTTTTATGGGCATTCCCTGAGTTGAATGGCCATAAAGATACAATTGGTCAACATATAATTTGAGTTCGTTACGAAGTTGCTGCTGTCGCATCTTCATGTTTTCCAACTTGGTTGTAATGCGGTCGTCGTAGTCGGAGGCCAATTCGTTGATTAGGATTTTCTCGGTAACGTCAGATAATTCCTTCTTCATCTGATTTATTTCGTCGCTTTTCAGGTAGATGCTGTCGCGTGCTGTCATATTCAATTCAAGCTCACGCAGAGAGGCACTTGATCCTGATAAACGAATTTGTTCATTTTGATAGTATAAGTCAAGGTCTTCTTTTTGTTCGGCAATGAATTTACTTTGTTCGTTGTAGTTGATGATATTGTTTTTCTTATTGAATTTGAGCAACCTGTCCTCAGCGGCCTGAAGTTTTTTATCGGCTGAGTCCACCTGACGTTCAAAATATTTCACAACCAAATCAGTTTCATTGGCCCTCAATGATTTATAGTTTTTCATGAAGACCTTTGACAGGATTTTCAGGGTTTGTTGGCAAATACCAGGATCGTCGGAGGTATAGATCAAACGAACCAGGTCAGAATTATTTATCCTGTAAATTTGAATCTGTGCTATGCTGGCTTCACTGTAATGTCTATCCTCTCCATAGTGCAATAGTCCATAAATAAAATTAGTGTCGCTCGAGGTATAGTAACGGGTTAGGTTAAGTACTGTTTTTTCGTAATCGCCCGCATCTACTCCAGGAGGGACAATTGGATCTTTTTCAAAAACACTTAACGTTGAAGGATCATCCGTTACGTAGGTTACCGCGTTGTTATTGTAGTTAATTTGAGGATTGTTGTCGCTGGATGGGGAAGAAACCAAGTCGGGTGAAACTTGTTTTACTGCATAGTCGTAGGCATAATTGTTTTGATCACTCATCAGGTTTTCCTCGATGATGATAATTTCCCCTGGCACAAGCGAACGATTGTTCAGGTTATTGAGTTCACGGAGTTTAGTTATATTTATTCCATAGGTTTTAGCGATGCTATAGAGGGTTTCTCCCGGTTTTACCGTATGGTTTTTAAAACTGGTAGAACTCGAAGCCGGAGCGGCTGTAATAGTTGATTTCTCCATGCCGGAACCTGTGTTAACCTCCTCTTCAACAGGTACATTGCCTCTTATCTTTTCCTGTGCAGCAATATTTCTTTTTTTGCTAATTTCTTTTTCCAAGGCATTGATTTCTTTTTCCAACGACCGGATTTGCTCCTCTTTTTCTCGTTCAACACCAGATTTGTTGTTTTTTATGACCAGATCTTTTACCCGTTTTGGAATGTATACCTGAAGTTTGTCGTAATTGGCATTGCTAATATATTGTGAATTATAATGCTCGAGTGATAAATCCTGAGCCAGGAGTCGCAACGAAGTCTCAATAATAGTTTGACGCGATTTCAACAAGTTAATCATGTTGTCGAATTGAGCGCTAGTGCTAAAAAAGTCAACAGGCCGTTGAGAGGTAGATTCGATAGAAAACCCGGTGGTAATACCAGTATAAATAACAGCCTCCGATTGATAGACTTTGGCTTGATTTCGTGTAAAATAGAAGGTCAGAATAGCCAACAAAATGGGAACAACAATAAGCAAAAGCAGATTGCGTTTTAAAAGAGTAAATATTTGACCTAGATCCATTTTATATTAGTTACCTTAGTACATTGATCAAATTAAAGCGAATACCAGTGATTACTTCCAAAATCTGGTAGTTTTTGTTAAACTCTGCAATTACCTGCTGGTATTCAACAGCTCCACGCGTTTGGATTTCCTTTAGCCGAGTATACTCAGCTGTAGTAATTTCACCGTTAAGAAATTCATTCTGTGCCATTTGCATCTGCATCATGGTGAAAGTTTGGTAGTCGTTGTAGATTCTGATTTGATTTTGATTGCTGACCAAATCGTTGTACACATCTATTACCCGTTCTTGTAAAAATCTTCTGTTTATTTCCTTTTGAGTCAGTGAAATTTCAATCCATTTCTTTTGTTTTTTTATCCTGTTTTTACGATCAACCAGCATGGCTACAGGCATACGCACATAAAAACCGATGGCATAATTGTCGCGGATAGATTGCGAGTTATAAAACCTGTCAACACGTGTTAGCTCATCTTTATCCCAATAATCCCATTTACCTATATTAATGTCTACGTTCAGACTTAATGCTTCCATCCATTCTCTGGCAGCAGATATTTGTTCGTAATAGTAGTAATCTGCTTTCAGGTCTTCATAGCGCAGACTGGGTGAGTTATAGCCTGCCGAATCTACTAAAACCCTCAAAGGGGGAAGCCGCTTAGTTATGTCATCAGTTATCGGATTGAAAAACATGGCTGTGTCGGTACGGTACACCTGAGCAAAAACATCTGTTTTTACCGATATAAGGCAAATACCCATTAACACGATAACCATTATTTTATTTCTCATCTTCATTTTCTGTGTTGTACGCGGAACTACGGTAAATATGTGTTGCAATCTACAAATTATTTTTTTTTAGTAGTACCTATTAAAGATCAGTTATCATTTTTTTTTTAACAGTTTTTTAAACATTTTCTTTTTGAAACAACGCCGGTATAGTTCTGAAAATTAATTTTATATCTCCCCAGAAGCTATAAGTCATGGCGTATTGGTTGTCCAAAGCCTTTCTTTCGTCTTCTGACATCACACCTTTTTTTCCTCTAAGTTCAACCTGCCACAGGCCGGTTATTCCAGCCGGCCCCATGAATCGTGCACTCCAGTCATCGCTTGTAAGCAATTCGGCTTCGTACAAAGGTAAAGGCCGATTACCCACAATCGACATGTCTCCCTTAAGTACGTTGATGAGTTGGGGAAGTTCGTCGATAGAAGTATTTCGGATAAAGTTGCCTACTTTGGTAACACGCGGATCGTTTTTAATTTTTATAAACGTAGAGGCGGCCTGCTTTTTCTTTTCCGATTGATACCAATACTCACAAATTTTGGTGCCTTTGAAATACAAAGCCGGAGAACAGTACTCTCCTTCAGGTAGTTGCGCACATCGGGGACATGCTGTGAGCGTAAACTCTTCTTCAATTTTTGCTTCAGTGCTTTTGTATTGATTTAAATGCTTTAAGTCCTTTAGCTTGGCATCAGCGTCTACAATCATGCTACGAAACTTCAGAAAATCAAAGATCTTGTAGGCTGTTCCAACCCTTTTCGACTTGTAAACGATAGGTCCTTTTGATTCGAGCCTGATGGCGATGGCCACAAAAATCAACAAAGGCGATAGTAGGAGGAGGGCTGTTGCAGAGGTAATGATATCGAAAGCCCTTTTAATAACAGGTATTTTATATTCCTTAAAAGCTGTTTCAGGTTTTTTGGATTCGTCCAGCTGAGCATAATATTCTTTTAGTGTTTGCACACGTATTCGGAATTTTTCATGATCTAATGGAAAAAGGTAGGCGTCATCCACGATAGCTTTCTCAGCGAAAGCTGCTTTTATAATTCTGGGATCATTTTGAAATAAGAGTAGTATAAAAGGTGTACGTGTTTGGTTGGATAGCCCCTTAATCATTTTACCCACTTCAATTCCGTTCATTCCAGGCATTATGGCTTCACAAACGATTACATCTGGAACGCTTACTTTAACGAAATCCATGGCTTTCAATCCGCCCGGAACTTGCGTAATCGTGAATTTATCGCTATTCTGGCTAAAAGCCCCGATAGCTTCCGGGTTAGACCCTATGTAGAGGAGATTTAACAAGGTAATATCATATGGTTAGATGGATCTTCTCAATATCAAATTCTCAATTCTAATGGCCAATTCTTCAGGATTAAATGGTTTTACCAAATAATCATCAGCGCCAAGCTTGAGGCATTTCACCCTTTCTTTACTACTTTCAATACCCGAAAGCATGATTACAGGGATGTGTTTAAAAAACCCGCTTGCTCTGATTTTAGTTAAAAAGTCATATCCATCAAGGTTGGGCATTTGAATGTCGGCCACTATCAGATCAGGAAGATTACCTTCTTCCAGAAAATTAAGTCCCTCAAAACCATCATTTTTGGTTATTACATTAAATGTTTTACTTAAAAAATTGTCGAGCAGTAACCGGATACTTAGTTCGTCATCAATTACCAGAATCGTCTTCTTCATACCTTTGTAGTTGGTTTTGAAATAGGTCAGAACTTATGTCCCAACATTTAAAACAAAAATAGTTAAATATTTCTTTAAATCGCACATCAAGATGAAAGTTATTTACAACTAAAGGTTAATAACATAAAAAAGTGAAACCCGATCATTACAATCGGGTTTCGCTTTTTATTCAGTGCAACAAGTCAGTATTATTGAATAATGACTCTTTTGGTTATTATTCCGCTGTCAGTACTTAGCTGGATGAGGTATGTTCCGGGAGTAAATGAACTTACGTTAGTTTGATACAACTTTGCATTAATTGTCGTGTTCGATAATAATGCTCCGTAAACGTTGTATAAACGAACCTGTTGAATTACCTGATCTGACTCAATAGTAAGCAAGTCGTTTACCGGATTTGGATAAACTCTGATGTTGTTGTCGATTTGATTGTTTACACCAACCAGACCTCTGGTTACTTTTACATAGCTGAAGTGGTCGAGTCCGGGAGGATAATTAACGCCCAAGTAGCTGGCATTGTTTACATCAATCATTTCAAAACCAACACTGTAGTCAATATTCTCTGAAACATCCCAAGCGCGTAATTCGATAGGGCTGTTAATCTCATAGCCGCCTGAGAGGGCTTCGTTGAATGTATTCAAATCGTTTTGCCACGGGTCTTCCGAATCAATTACCATTGAGCCAACCATCACGCCATTGCTGAAAGCAGCAATTTCGTCACCAATTTCGAAATCATCCGTGTCGATGTAAAGCGTGTAGGTCCAGTCGGCTGCATTTCCGCCTTCAAATATAAAATGTTCAGGCTCCATGCGAACAGTTTTCTGTGTAGCGGCTTTCGTGGGGCCGTCAGGGTAGGTTAATGTAACCGAGTGGTTTAATTTGATTTTATAACCTTCCATTGGCGACATTTCACCTATATTATCAACCCATGCACCGTTATCATGATGTAGTCGGTTTCCGTAGCTATCCATTACCCAGTCAAGACTGTCCAGAATACTGGCGAATGCCGTTAAAGCTTCATCATTTTCTGTATCAGTATAGGGGAAATATGGGATGTAGTAAATTCCGGCAGCAGAAAACTCGAGGGGATTCATTTCGGGTTTTACCAGATGTCCCGTTAGGTCAAACGCATAACCATCGGTAAAGAGTTGATACCCTTCAGTAAGATACCAAGTATAAGGATCATTATCCCAAGTTAATCCGTTATAAATCAATTGAGATCCATCATCATTCTGAACCCAGTTATTTAGTTGATGTGTCTCGAATGGATCGAACCCGTTTGCATTATTTAAAAGGTCAAGCATATCCTCATTTTCAGCACCAGCGGCTCTTCCAAAGAAATAGTATCCTTGTGTCGGGAAATTATAATTGAAGGTTACACTAATTCTTGCATCGAGCTCAGTTACGCCCAAATTTCTCACCTGACTTTGTAAAATTAATACGGTGTCGCGTGTGTATGTATCATATCCTACTTTAGTGAAACGGATGTCGTATGAACTTTCGGGCAGGTCAGCAATAACATATGCTCCTAAAACGTCTGTTTGAGCAGATTGAACGACCTCGTGGGTGTACACGTTGAGGGCATCTACCGTAACACCTTCAATAGGGTTGGCGCCATCAGTAACAGTACCAATTAATTGTCCCGGTACTGTTTCCCAGTAGATGTTGAGGTAACTTGTGTGGTTAGCCAATGGATTGGGGAAGGTAGTTCCTGAGTATGTTCCTACTCCGGCATTAAACCACCAGTCGACAGGTGTGGCGTATACTGCATCATGGCTTATGTCGTAGGCCCAGATTTCAATATCATTTCCTTGAACAAAGCCTGTTGTTCCATTGCTGAATTGTCCCCATGCTTTAAGCACATTAGAACCTGCATTTTGCCAAACAGCCGGATCGCTTAATTGGATTGTACCTACACGCAGACCGGGTTCATCAACTAAACCGGCCTGATCAGTATCAAAAATAACCAGTTCATCCCATGGCAGCAGAGAGTTAACACCAAACTTTGCCATTTCGATGTGAATGGACCACATGGAGTTAGGGTTTCCTGTGATAGGAGTGAAATGTGGAGCAGTGCCTGTTGGCAACAAGTTAAAATTCATGGTTTCTGTAAAATCCGGATAGAAGGTATGGTCGTCAACAACAAAGGTGTTGTACCCGCCACAAGAAACTTCTATATCATAAATCCCACCATAGTAACTAATGGTGTACGATCCTGTGGCCGTTGTAACAGATTGTGGTGGTACTAGTGCATTTCCATCCGAATCAAGTAAGGTGACAGTAACTGCACTTGTTAACAAAGCTGACGACGTTGCGTCGTATATTTTTCCTTCAAGTGTTCCTTGATACAAGTCGAGTTGCACTACTGCAGCAGTTGTCGTTGTTTGATCTTCCGCAATGGTTTGGGCAACGATTTCCGGTTCATGGTTGGGGTAGGAGTAGGTAAAATCCCAACTGCCATCAGGAATGGTATCAATTTTGTAATAACCTGCAACATCAGTATAATCGAAGTAGTACTCACCATCGATGGTTGCTGACACGAGCGCCCCTTCAACAAGTTCCCAGCCATCAGTTAAACTGAATGCCTGAACGGTTCCTTCCAGATTTCCTTTTCCTCCAAGATAAACAGTTGTAGTGTAAGGTGTACCCTGATCTTGCTCATTAACTGTAATGTCAAAGGTTTCTGTTTTAAAGTTGGCGTGGGTGATGGTAACCGTGTAAAGGTAATCCTCGTCATCACCATTATTGCCAGCGTATAAATCCAGTGTATAGACATTGTCAACACGGGTTGCTGTAGTCCCTCCGGCCATAACGGTTGCATCAGTTACTTGTGTGGTGCCATCTGCAAGCCAAACAGTAACCTCCACTTGAGCTAAGGTTGGAATGGCATCTGCTGTAAATGTCAGGTCAACATAGCAGTAGCTGTATGCGCCTTCAGCAGGGAAGTAGGCTCCCGTTGTGGTTGCTTGCGGGTCTTCGCTTGTTGGCGCATACCAATCATCGTGAAAATCAATTCCACCATTGGTTCCCCATCCCCATGAGCTGTATTCAGTGGTTGCACTTGCATCCCAGTATTTGAAAATGAATGGGTTGTTAGGGGAGAAAAGATCGCCACCTGATGCGTTTTTACTATAGCCCACCAGCCTACAGTCGATCCAGGTTTCTGTAGATGGCACTTCTGTCAGCGTAAGCAATCCAACGATGGTATTGCCGTCATAAATGGCAATTTCATCACCAACTTCAGGTGTTCCTGCCGGGAGTGTAACTCCGTAAACATAGACTTCAATTAGTGGCTGCCCATTGTCACCATTTGGGTTGGTGAAATGAGATGCCTGAGCAGTTGTGATCATTCCGTATGTGAATAAAATGGTCACAAGTAACGAAACAAATTTAGTAAAGGTTTTCATGTGTTTAAGGTTAAGTTATTGATTTCTATAAAGTTTCATGTTAATTACAATCTCATAAGCATTTAGGCATCAGGGCTTCCACACCTATCAACGGCAAACATACAAAACACGTTTTAAGTGTATTGGAAGAATTTCACCTTGTAATGGGACTTGGTTATGTGTTAACTGTTTGTTAATGCGGTAAGTATATTTTGATCATTATTATCAGGGCTGAGTTGGAGGTATTGGGTTGGCGACCACCCTGAAAAGGACTTGAACTCATTGATTAGATGGGCCTGATCGTAGTAATTACATGCAAAAGCAATGCTCGGCCAACTTTGATTTTTTTCACCCTTTAAGAGTTTTAA
>JGI11705J14877_10000335_pt1 | contig 29735 bp, 34 predicted proteins | sample Etolaghawater15m_FD_14877 | JGI IMG/M metagenome (IMG submission 14877)
CTCTCTTTTTAAATAAAAATTAATAGTTAACTTTTAATCAATTAAATTGATATATTTTTTTCATACTGTTTGTTTCTATGATATTTTGAAGTTCATTTTCTGTAAGTACCGTGACGATATGATCATCAATCGTAATGATCTTCTCTTTTTTAAGTTTTGTTAAGATGCGTGACAGTGTTTCAGGTGTGATGTTAAGGATAGAGGCTATTTCATTATTTTTCAAATGTTGAAAAATTTTAGCATTGTTCTTTATCAAATCTGCCACTTTTGCTTCTGAGGAAAATACCGTCTCTTTATGCAGTAAGTTTTCAAGTAATTTCATTCTTTTTGACATAGCCTTCAACATCGCCAAAGAAAAATCTAAATTCTCTAAACATTGATGTAGTTTTTCCAAACGTAAATACCCTATTGTACCCTCTGAAAGAAAGGCACAGGTTGCAGGAAATGCTACTCTCTCCAAAGCAGGAAACAAAGCAATGGGTGAAGGAGCATTAATACCATGCAAATAAACCTCTTTACCTGTGGGAGTGGTTTTATAAAGCCTTACATTCCCTTCCATCAACACATGAAGATACTCACTCTTATCTCCTTCATAAAACAAGATACAGTCTTTCTTGTAATGCTTCAGATGCATATGTGTTTCTAATGCTGCCAATTGCGTTTCACTAAAGCCTGAAAAAAGTGGTATATCCTTAAGTCCAAACATCTATATCTTCCTTGATTCTAATCAAGAAAATTATATCATAGTAACCCAATATAATACAAACTTATTTTACCTTTTTGACAAATAACTATAAATCCCTAAAGAGACGATGATTAATGCAATCCCTAAAATAAGATAAAGTGCATGTATCATTTGGGAGTAATCATGTAATGCAATTTTAAATACCACCATTAAAGCTTCAATGGAAAGTGCAATGATAATAGCAATAGAAAACTTCGTCAGTACATTTGCATCTTCCTCTCCTTTCCCATAGTTTTTAAAAAAGACTTCTCTCTCTAAAATGGTTTTAGCAAGGTCAAAAATAGCCAGTCCCAAAGTCAATGCAACAATAGGTTTAAACAGTGTATCAAGTGTAAATTCCCTGTCTATAATAATACTTGATACATACCCGAAAATTGCATAAATAATAGCAAAAAAAGCAAAAGCCATTAGTGAAAAACCTACGGCTTTATAAAAAAATGTTGTAAATTCATTAAACGCAGGATTTAATTCTACTAAACCGAGTCTTCCAAGTAAAGCAGAAAGCCTAAAATCTATGAAAATATATTGATTATCTTCTTTTTTCATCACCGTAACACAGGTGTGTCCTGTTGCAGAACTGATGTACGGCGTAGTAATAAAAAATGCTTCATCTTTTTGCATCACTTTTGTACTTAAATAGGCTCTATTTTTACCTTCTGCTGATCCATCTATTTTATTTCTAAATACATTAGGGGAGCTTTGATTAAAGTCATTATTAGTGAGATAAATTAATTCCATTGAAGGAAATGTTTGAAAAAGTTTTTTATATTTATTTGATGTTTCCGATAATATAGACCCACTATTTTTTAACGTAGTAATGATAAATTTTTCAATATCCTCTTGATTTTTTTCATAAACGTTAATAAATTCTTTCATTCTGTTTCCTTTGTGTTTATCATCTTTTACACTAGTATAGCTAGAAAACAAGCCTATATAAGATCATTGCGTGTATAGTTATTAACCAATAATCTACATATCATAAACCTACAGATTGGATAACCGACTATTAACAACAATTTAGCTAGAATAATTCATCAATTTTGACCGCCTTTTAGGGCAGGTTTCGGAGCAAATGACAATGAACAAAGCAAAATACATTTGGATGGATGGGGAACTCACACCTTGGGATGATGCAAAAGTACACGTACTCACACATACACTGCACTATGGTAACGGTGCAATAGAGGGAACCAAAGCTTACAAAACAGTTGATGGCAGATGTGCTATCTTTAAACTTCAAGAACACACACAGAGACTTCTTAACTCATCAAAAATGACACTGATGGATGTACCCTATACAGTTGAAGAGCTCAATGCTGCACAAGTCAAACTTTTACAAGAGAATGCACTTTTTAAAGGTGCCTATATCAGACCCCTTGTCTATCTTGGGTATGGTGTAATGGGTCTCTATCATAAAGATTGTCCTGTAAATGTATCTATCTCTGCATGGGAATGGGGTGCGTATCTTGGTGAAGAGGGTCTAAGACGTGGTATTAGACTTAAAATATCTTCTATGACAAGAACACCGAACACTTCAAGTATGGGTAAAGCCAAAGCTGTAGCCAATTATCTCAACTCTCAAATGGCAAAATATGAAGCTGTAGAAGCCGGTTATGATGAAGCATTGCTAAGAGATGACCAAGGGTACATTGCTGAAGCATCGGGTGCTTGCTTCTTTATGGTAAGAGATGGTAAACTCATTTCTCCTCCCTCTGACAATACACTTGAATCCATCACGCAACAAACCATCATAGACTTAGCGACAGATATGGGTATCGAAGTCGTAAGAAGACGAGTAACGCGTGAAGAGATTTACATTGCAGAAGAAGCATTCCTTACAGGAACAGCTGCAGAGGTTACACCTATTAGAGAAGTAGATGCACGCACTATAGGATCTGGTTCAAGAGGACCTCTAACAGAAAAACTACAAACCGCTTATTTTGATGTAGTCGCAGGTAAAAACCCTGACTATATTCAACATTTAACTTATATAAATTAAACAAGGACACACATGCCAGCAGATATGAACGATTATTTCAAAAAGAAAAAACCGAGTAATAGCTCAAACAATAATAACAGTGGTGGAGGAAATAACTTTAATAATCCACTAAGTAATATGGGGAAAGGTGCACCTTGGATGTTTATCATCGTTGCTATAGGATTTGCACTTTTTGTACTTAAACCATTTACAATCATCAACTCTGGTGAAGTGGGAATTAAAATTAATACTGGTAAATTTGAAGAAAAACCTCTTAATGCAGGGTTACATTTCTTTATCCCTGTGCTTCAAAAGATCATCCCTGTCAATACACGTATCAGAATGATCACATACTCTGATGTAAGAACAGGAGAACTTGGTGACTCATACAGAAACCTTGAGGGCGGTCTCAAAAGAAATCCCGCTATTACGGTACTTGATAAAAGAGGTCTGACAGTCAATATAGACATTGCAGTACAATACAGACTCAAAGCTGAAACTGCACCGGCAACCATTGAAAAATGGGGTACAAGTTGGGAAGAGAAAATTATCAATTCAAAAGTAAGAGAAGTAGTCCGTGATGTAGTCGGCCAATATACAGCAGAACAACTTCCTGAAATGCGTAATGAAATAGCAAAATCNATTGAAATAAAAGTGAAGCAAAGTGTAGATGCACTTCTTAACAAACCTGTAATTCTTGAATCTGTTGAACTTAGAACGATCAACTTACCAACAAAAATCAAAGATCAAATCGAAAGAGTGCAGATAGCAAAACAAGATGTAACGATTGCAGAGCAAGAGAAAGAAAAAGCGAAACAACAAGCACAAAGAGCTGCAGAAGTAGCACGTGGTGAAGCAGAAAGAAACCGTATTGAAGCACAAGGTGAGGCTGACAAAATCCGTATTGAAGCAGAAGAACAAGCTAAAGCAAATAGACTTATTTCTGACTCATTAACAGGAGAACTCTTACAGTTGGAGCAGATTAAAACCCAAGCTAAATTTAACGAAGCACTTAGAGTCAATAAAGATGCACAAATCTTCCTTACCCCTGGTGGTGCCGTACCAAACATTTGGGTAGATGCAAAAGGTAAACAACAACAGCGTATAATGGGACAAGAGTAATCAAAAGTATGGTGGAAAGTCCACCATACAACCCATGCCATTTTTTCTTTTAATTTTCTCTCATCTCACTTTAATATATAGCATCATGCCACTGTACCAATGTAAGTCTATATCCCTCTTCCACAGCTAATACTTCATGTGAAAAATATGGATTACTGGGGAAAATAACCATATCCCCTGCTTCTGGCTTAATCTTGACAGCTTTCCCATCTTTAGTATAGAGATAATTAAACATTAATTCGCCACCAGAAAAATTTGGGGTACCTTGATGTGCATGACTTGCATGCGTGCTTGCAAAAAGCACTGTTGATAGTTTTCTCTGTGATGCAACAGATTTAAAGCCTATTGTTTGACCATTTTTATCGATGATTTCACTTGAATCATCTGCATGCTTTACATAAAAGTATCCTTTTTTATATTCCAGTACCTGTACATCTGTTGAAAGTGTCAAAGCAAGATTGAAATATTCTTCTATCACTGGTTTATACTGTATAAATTGTTCATGATAATAATGATTATAAAATGTATTTAATTTGTAAATATTGGTTTTTCTATAGGCTTCTACAACTTCAGATTGAACAATACCAGTAAGAATCTCTTGTTTTACCATTGCTTTTTTCTTAGTTTTTTCATCATTTTGTACCAAAGAAACAAGCTGCTCACATAAAGCTTTTGAAAAAAAGTTTCTAATGATAAGATAAGGATAATCTTTATATGAATTTGGTAAAAGTTTATTTTCAATCTCTATATTTTCAAATAATGGGTCACAATAAATATGTGTACTTATTTGTATCATTGTATACTATCGTAAAGTTTACATTGGTTTAAAAAACAATTCATAAAAGCTCCTTGGCTTTTTTAATTTAGAGTGATATTATAGTTCAAAAATGAAACATTTATCCTAAAATGTTTTTTAAATATAGTAACCTGTAAAATACAAAAAAGCTCTCCCAATGCATACTATAGATATAATGNCAGCAAATATTTTCCTTATGGAGATTTTCCTATGCAAATCGATTGGAACAAAAACCCCCTCATCCCTGCCATTGCACAAGACAATGAAACCNCTCAAGTACTCATGCTTGCCTATATGAATGAAGAAGCATATAACCTGACTCTTTCTACAGGTTATGCACACTACTTCAGCCGAAGTAAGCAACGTATCTGGAAAAAAGGTGAAAGTTCTACCCATACCCAAGAGGTAAAAGATCTGCTGCTTGACTGTGATGCAGATACTGTCATACTCAAGATAAAACAAAATGGTGTTGCTTGTCACACAGGACGCAAAAGCTGTTTCTTCACTTCAGTCATGCAAGATAAAGTGGTCTTAGACAAAGAAGTAGACACAGATGCCATTTACGGTGTTATAGATAACCTATACCACACGATACTGGAACGTAAAAATGCTCCAGCAGAAGCAAAATCATGGACTAAAAAACTTTTAAACGACAAAGAACTCATGCTCTCTAAGATCCGTGAAGAAGCAGATGAAGTTTGTGTTGCCATTAATGAAGAGGGTGACGAACAAGTGATTTACGAATCTGCTGACTTACTTTACCATACACTTGTAGGGCTAGGCTATAGAGAAATCTCTCCAGATAGAGTAAAACAAGAACTTGCAAGAAGATTTGGGTTGAGTGGAATTGTCGAAAAAGAAGGACGAAAGAAATAAACTTTCATCCTATAATCCATCATTCAAAATGACTGACTATATATATTATATAGTGCTACATCCTGGGCTCTCTGCGTTACCGCCTGCAAAATATTTCCCATCAAAACTAACCAATGAATAATTTCGCTCTCTCCCAAGTGACTCTTGTAGTCCTTCAATAGAAAGGAAACCTAAAGAATCGGCCCCTATTTTCTTAGCAATCTCTTCTGGTGTAAACTTTGTAGAAATTAACTCTGCTTTTGTTGGCGTATCGATACCATATCGACATGGAAACTTTATCTCCGGCGCTGCAATACGCATATGCACTTCTTTTGCACCTGCTTCTTTTAGCATACGCACGATCTGTTTAGACGTTGTACCTCGCACAAGTGAGTCATCAATGATAGCTACTCTTTTACCCTCTATAAGATGTTTGACCGGGGAGAGCTTCAGTTTTACTTTAAGATCTCGTATCTCCTGTGTTGGTTCAATGAAAGTACGTCCGACATAGTGGTTACGCACAATACCCATCTCAAAAGGTACGCCTAATCCATCTGCATATCCTTTGGCAGCAGCCACACCAGAATCTGGTACAGGAAGTACAAGGTCTACTTCTGCTGGTGTCTCTTGTGCCAACTTTTTCCCCATTTCTAAACGCATTTCATACACATTTTTACCATCTATAATAGAGTCTGGTCTGGCAAAATAAATATATTCAAATGCACAGGGATGATAATCTTGCTCAAATACTTTTTCTGACTTAGGCTCTTTTCCCTCTTCAAAAGTAAGCATTTCACCTGGTTCTACATCACGGATAAACTCAGCACCTACCAAATCAAATGCACAGGTTTCAGAAGCCACGATGTACCCACCATCTTTTAATTTACCAAGACTGAGAGGACGAATACCAAAACGGTCACGGATCACAAACATTTTAGAACGACTTTGTATCGCTAAACAGTATGCACCTTCTATTTTTGTTAACATATCTTTTATACGATCCACCAAAGAGTCTTTTTGAGATTTTGCTATGAGATGAATAATATTTTCTGTATCCATATCTGTTTGAAAAATGGCACCTTTGTCTATGAGTTCATTTCTTACTTCATGTTTATTGATCAGATTACCGTTATGAACAACTGCTATCTCTCCAAGTTTATACTTGGCAAATACAGGTTGTGCATCTCCTGCCGATTCACTCCCTGCTGTTGAATAACGGTTATGCCCTACCGCACATCCGCCATCCATATTGTTAAGTGTTGCCTGTGAAAAAACATCTGCTACCATACCACGCTTTTTATACAAAGCAATGCGCTCACCATTGGCGACAGAAATACCTGTAGCTTCTTGTCCACGATGTTGCATAGAAAAGAGCGAATAATACGCTACAGTAGAAGCTTTTTTTGCACCGAACACACCAACTATTGCACACATATTAAATTCCTAAACAATCATTTATAGAGTAAAGACCACTCTTTTGATTTACGATCCATGTTGCTGCACGAATAGCACCTTTTGAAAATGTCTCTCTACTTGTAGCTGTGTGGTTCAGTTCCAAGAACTCACCATCATTGTAAAAACCAACCGTATGTCGACCGACTATATCACCACCACGAAGCGCCATCACAGCAATCTCATCTTTGCTTCTTGCACCAATCTGACCATCTCTTCCAGAAACACGTACAGCATCAAGATCCAGACCTCTACCTTTCGCAGCAAACTCACCTAATGTTAAAGCCGTACCACTTGGTGCATCGACTTTATGTCTATGGTGCTGCTCTACGATCTCTATATCAAAATCAACCAGTGTTGCTGCCACTTGCTCAACCAATTGCTTAAGAAGTGCAATGCCTGCAGACATATTTGAAGCATAGAGAACCGGCATCTCTTTTGATGCTTCGGTAAGAAGGTTTTGCTGATGTTCTGTAAATCCTGTTGTTGCGATCACAAGTGCTGTAGGGTTTTTTAATGCTTCTTCACAAAGTTCCTGTGTTGCTACAGGTGCTGAAAAGTCTATCACAACGTCACATACTTCAAGCACTGCTTTTATACTATTGGTGACCAAGACATCAGAAGGCACATCAACTTTTAACTCATCAAATACATGTAATGCACTAAGCTCCAATGCCTCATTTTCTAAAACATTTTTAATAAGGTGTTCACCCATTCTACCCGTACTACCTACTATACCAACTTTTGCCATCTATTGTTGCTCCTGAATATATGAAATTACTTGAAGTGCGGCTACTGCACCGTCACCTGCTGCTGAAACTACTTGCTTAGGTGCTTCTATACGCATATCTCCTGCTGCAAAAAGCCCTTCTACTGATGTTTTCATACTTAAATCTACGATCACCTGACCCCAGTCATTCATTTGACAGATGAAATTACCATTCTGATCTTTAAGTACTGCATTGTTTACATTATGTCCTACAAAAACAAAAAGTCCTGTATTATCCATGTGGGTGATTGTACCATCGTTATTTTGAATATCTACACCCGTAAGTCCCATACTATCTCCTACAGCTTCTGCTATAACAGAGTTGGTGATAAGATGTATATTTTCTTTTCTCATCACCCTGTCCAAGGTTGGGGGTGCTGCTCTGAAGGCATCTCGTCTGTGTACGACGTAGACATCCGAACAAATATTTGAAAGATAATAGGCTTCTTCCAAAGCAGTATCTCCTCCACCAAGTACAGTCACCGGTTTATTTTTATAAAAGAACCCATCACAGGTGGCACAAGTAGACACACCTTTTCCAAAGTATGTATCTTCCCCTTTAAACCCTGCTCTTTTAGGAGTAGATCCCGTACAGACAATCACCGTCATGGCTTCTACTCTCTCTCCTCCTTCAAGTATCACTGTAAAATGTTTACCTGACTTGGCCACACCTTCGACTTTTTTCATTTCATGTTTAAGCCCAAAATGAAAGCACTGTTCTTGCCATGTATCCATAAATTCCATACCTGTTTTATCATGNTCAAAGAAACCCGGATAGTTTTCAATTTCAGAACTTTGAGTAATCTGTCCACCAGGCATTCCCATCTCAAATAATGTAACATTTTTAAGGCCACCACGTGTCGTATATAACCCTGCCGTAAGTCCTGCCGGACCTCCACCGATAATTGCACAATCTAACATTTTGTATCCTTGAAAAAAGTAAAATACTTAAGCAAATACTATCTATTATACAATGAAAATACTTGGTTAAAAATTTTAGAAGATTTTATCTAAATATAGATATGAAAGAAGTGTTGACAAGAGGGGATCTCACCCTCTTACATGCATGACTTAAAGCTGTGCGTTGATTTTTTCAGCAAATGCATCTTTAGAAGCTGCACCTACCATTTGGTCTACCATTTCACCATCTTTAAAGAAAAGGATTGCTGGAATAGATCTAATACCATATTTTACTGCGATATCTTGTTGCTCATCTGTGTTTACTTTACAGATTGTTGCTTTACCATCAAAATCTTCTGCAAGTTCTTCGATAACTGGAGCGATCATTCTACAAGGTCCACACCAAGGAGCCCAAAAGTCTACCATTGTCACACCTTCAGCGATCGTCGCATCAAAATTTTCGTTTGTTAAGTCAATATATTTTGCCATATTTATTCCTTTAAGTTTTATGTATATAGTATAACCTACATTTCTTATAAAAACTATTGTTTTAGCTTATATTTTTAAAAATTGTTGATAATTTTCTAAGAACTGCGCATAAATAGGATGAAAATACTCTTATTTATAGTTCATCCAACCTAATTTCAGGGTATTCAGAAGAACGTGAACCTTCTATTGCCTTGGTCTGTTCCCCTTTTACAGTATAGACAAATGATATTTTGGCTTTGTCTGTACTGTTTTTATTTGCTCTGTGCAGTAGTAAAGCATGAAAAATAATGATATCACCTTTTTTCAATGTCGTGGATTCTTTTTGAGTGATAAGGTCTTGATTTTCACTCAACTCTTCTCTAAAATACTCTTTCTCATCAAATTGTTCAGAATTAAAATGCATTAAGTGACTTCCAGGTATAAATTCAAGCACACCATTATGACTATCTTCGTTATCTAAAGCCAACCAAACACTGACCAAATTATCATCTGAATAACGCCAATATCTTTTATCCTGATGCCAGGATGTTGCTTGACTGTAGTACGGTGTTTTTGTCATAATAGAATTATGATGGGCCGTTGTGATGACAACTCTGTCATTCAAAACTTGTTGTAAAATTGGACGAATTTCGGGCTCTTCCATCCATGCTCTAAAAAGAATATCTCGATTGTAAACCTGTCGTAATCTACGTACAACCCTATTTTTTTCATGAGACTTGCTTGCATAGTCCGTCACATTTGTGCGATATTCTTTGGATCTCTCATCATATCCTATCTCTGTCTCAATAGGTTCTATTTTATGGTCCAAATGCGCTATGGCTACATCCAATATAGCATCACATCTCTCTTTAGATAAAAAATCTCTTAAGACAATAAAGCCATTTTGATGAAATTGTTGAAGCTGTTCATCTGAGAGTTTCATAACTGTGCCTTTTAAAGTATCATTGAAAGGATTATAGCGTAACATTCTCTATAAATTCTACTTCATCATAGCGAATAATAAGTGCATCAATACTAAATGCCGTATCTATATTTTTTGTTTTCATATAATAGTGTGCAGAGTTGATAATCTTTCGAAGTTTCGAAGGTGTAACATTATAGACAGGATCGAAATCTGCTTTGCCACTTTTTACTTCTATAAAATGCAAAACATCATCACGACTGGCGATAATATCTATCTCTCCTAGTTTACGGGCAAAGTAATTACGTTCAACAATAAGAAACCCCTCTTGTTCTAAAAAACGTGTGCCAAGCGTTTCACTCTCATCACCATATTTTTTAGGAAGGTCTCTTTGCATAGGCTTATCCGCAGGCGACCTGATCTCCTACAGGAATCACATCGACTTTAACTGATTTAAAACGTGCTGTCCAGATGAGCTCGTCTGCTTCATCTCCAAAGAGTGCATTCACGCGTGATGCAGCATGATGGAAAGTACAAAATAAGGTTTTTGTCTTTACTTTACTTGTATATTTTACACTCAATGCTTCACTCTCTCCATACTCAGACTTCAGTATCACTTTTGACCCTAATTTATCTTCATCCCCCAGTGGTGCCAAGAGTACATCTTCATCATGTTTTTTGAGTAGTGTTTCTGTCTGTTTTGTTTGTGCTGCATTATTATAATGTGCTATAGTACGTCCTGTTGTAAGATAGTAGCCTTCCAGCCTATCGTCAAATAAATTTTTATCCAGTATCTGTTGTACCATACCACGAGGTTGATACTGTTTATACACATACTTTCCAAGCCCATCATCTGTACGAAAATCAAGTAAGTGTAAAACTGGTGTGTCTTCATGATAGATCGGCCATTGCATACCACGTTTTCGGTGACGTGCAAGTCTATAATAGTCAGCACCTGAAAAACGTCTAGGTGCTACTTCACGTACTTCGTTCCAGACATCTTCACTTGTTTTAAAGTCAAAGTTCTCACCATCACCAAGCTTTTCTGCCATCTGCGTCAATACTTCCCAATCATCAGGTAGATCAGTTTTAACCAAAGGCTGAGAGAGATGCAGTCTTCTCATCGCGTTAACATACACACCTGTCTTTTCATAGGCAGACTTTACCCCAATGATAATATCTGCTTTTTTAGTCACATCTGTCATAAACAACTCTTGCACCATGGTAAACTCCAACATATCCATAGCTTTGTCTATCTTGTTGATATTGGGGTGTATGTGCGTAATGTCTTCACCCATGTTGAGGAGTGCTTTTATACGTCCATCTAACATAGCATCCATAAGTTGTGGTGTCATAAGTCCTTCTACTTTTGGCTGTTGATAGTCTGGGGCAAAATATGGTAGACAGCCCATATCACAAGCACCCTGTACATTATTTTGACCACGTAAAGGCATAAGCCCTGCACCTGTTTTACCCACGTTACCTGTCATAAGACCTAAATGCGTAATGGCCATAACCGCGTGTGAGCCATCAAGATGTTGCGTAATGCCTAAGCCCCAAAATATCATAGATTTTTTCACTGCGTATTCTCTGGCAATATTAGGTATCATCTTTGCCAAATACTCATACCCATCTATGTCTTTAAAAAAGTCAGGATTGGCGTATGGGTCATTCATGATTTTTTCTTTAAAGGCATCAAATCCTTTCGTACGATTATCAATAAAACTCTGATCGTACAACTCTTCATCTATGATCACATACGCCATCATATTTAAAATCAGCAAATTAGATTCAAATGGTATGACACAGTTATACTTTGCAAGGTTAGCCAATTTTGTCTCACGTACATCGATCACTGCAAGATTATTATGCTTACGTGCCATAGCAACCATCCGATTAGAGATAATAGGATGTGCTTCCATCGTGTTTGAACCTATCACGACCATAAATTCTGTTTCATAAATATCATTATAGGGATTGGTTGCAGCACCTTCACCCATGGTGGCTCTCATACCTTTAAGTGATGGAGAGTGGCATACTCTTGCGCAGTTGTCTACATGTGGGGATTCCATCGTTTCACGACAAAACTTTTGGAAAGAGTATGCAGATTCACAAGAAGTCCTAGCCCCACCAATGGCACAAAAACTATCTCCACCATACTTTCCTTTAATCTCATCCAGTTTCATAGCCGCTATACTTGTTGCTGTATCTACATCACAGGTCATGAAGTCATTATCAAAGCAGGAGAGCTTTTCTTCAAAAGCCTTTTTTATATGGGGGTTCTTATCTAAAAAGATTTTACGAATACGGGGCTCGCGTATACGTTCTTTGGACGCGACAAAGTCATATCCGTATTTACCCTTAATACAAAGATTTCCTTCGGAAACGACACCGTCTTTTTGTGCATAAATCTTTACGATCTTATTGTTCTCTACGACACCGGTGATATCACACCCTACACCACAGTAAGTACATACACTCTCTATCTCTTTACGTTCTGTATCTATTTTTTTTGTCATTTTGTACCCTTATGTGACTAATTAGGAGTGTTCCAATCCTAATTAGGTTTAGATTCATTATGTTTTAAGTAACTCTTGTTAATATCTATCAGATTATATCAAAATGACTACACTATTTAGTATAAATGTAACAAAATCATGTATATATTTTTAAAGAAGCTCTTATAAAAACCATATGTAATTTTACAACTTAGATATAACCCTCTACCATCCAAATTCAAGGAATATTAAATGAGTACACAAATTAAAAATCGCTGGTTCATGGCTTTGGCGGCTATGGCCATTCATATCTGTATAGGTTCTGTCTACGCATGGAGTGTCTACGTAAATCCTATACAATCTACAATGAACTGGTCACTGACAGATGTGACTATTACATTCTCAGTTGCTATCTTCTTTTTAGGTCTCTCCGCTGCGCTTATGGGTAAATTTGTAGAGAGTAAAGGACCGAGGGTTGCCGCTACGCTTGCTGCTGTTTTGTTTGGACTAGGGACTGTAGGTTCTGGTGTGGCTATCTACATGGAGTCAAAAATACTTCTTTACCTTACCTATGGTGTTTTAGGTGGAGCGGGTCTTGGTATAGGGTATATTTCTCCTGTATCTATGCTTGTTAAATGGTTCCCTGATAGACGTGGTATGGCAACAGGACTTGCCATTATGGGCTTTGGTTTTGCTTCTGCCATTTCAGGTCCTGCGATTAAAGTACTTATAGATGCGGTAGGTGTATCTTCAACATTTTACATCTTAGGTTCTCTCTACTTCCTTATTATGTTTTTCGCAGCACAATATCTTGCTAATCCTCCAGAAGGGTATATGCCAAAACATTTAAGTAATGCCATCAATTCAGGTAAAAAGAAACTCAAGGAAGACCTTGTAAACATTACACGTAATGAAGCCGTCAAGACTGCTAGATTTTATGGGCTTTGGATCATGCTTTTTATCAATGTAACCTGCGGTATTGCTATTATTTCTGTGGCTTCACCGCTCTTACAAGAGGTGATCGGTATTTCTGCTTTAGCAGCAGCCTCAGCGGTAGGTCTCATGGGTATTTTCAATGGTACAGGTAGGATTGTGTGGGCAAGTATCTCAGATTATCTTACAAGACCTGTTGTCTTTATACTCTTCTTTGTAACACAGATCATTGCTTTTTATCTACTCACAACTGTAACAAGTGTACTATTATTTACTATTTTGGTTTACTATATCATGACCTGTTACGGTGGTGCATTTGCTTCTGTCCCCGCATACATAGGTGATATTTTTGGAACCAAAGAACTTGGTGCTATTCATGGCTATATTCTAACTGCTTGGGCTTTAGCAGGTCTTGTTGGCCCTATCATCATAGCCTACGTTAAAGACACAACTGGTAGCTATACAGGTACCCTTTATGTATTTGTCGGTCTTTTCGTCGTTGCTCTTATTGCCTCTCTACTCATGCTTGCAAACATCAAAAAAATAAAAGCAAGTCAAATACAAGCCTAAGTTATTTGCCACTTCTGTGGTACAATAATGCTAAATAAGAGTTAAATTATCTTATTTAGCTTCTAATCAAGTTCTTATTAATCTTTCTCTGTTATTATCGGTCAAATTAAACCAAAAGGATTACAATGTCAACAATAAATATAGTTCAAGAATGTGGATGTTTCAAAAGAAGTACATTAGAAAACAATGTTACGTTTGATAACAAAGATGATGCGATGATGAAAGCACAAAGTATGGTAAGCCATATGAATGAAAAATTCTGTGGTAAACATGGATTTGAACTTAGTGAAAATGGTGATGACTTTAGCATTGCTATGAAAGCACCTCAAGCAGCTGCTTCAGGTGGATGCTGTGGTGGTGGACACTGTTCATAAGAACACTCCATCTAAACAATAATGTCGTGGCGAACGCCATCGTAAGCGAAGCGATTCGATAGCCACGACGATTTTTTGTTTCGTTTTTTCTAAAAAAATGAAGAGAGAAACAAAGTCTCCACTAGCATACTAAAAAGTATGCAAAAGAAATCAAACTAATTCAGTACTTATTTAAAATTCCCAAACACCAATGGTGCTTTCAAATCCAAAGTCTTCACTTCAGCCATCACAGCCTGAAGGTCATCTATCTTTTTACCAGACACACGTACCTCATCACCTTGTATAGATGGCGTTACTTTTATCTTTAAGTCTTTGATCGCTTTGACTATCTTTTTTGCTTCATCTTTATCGATCGTATCAACAATGCGGTAAATTACTTTTGTATTACCACCAGATATACCTTCGGTTTTCACCTCTTCAAGTGACTTTCCTGCAATCCCTCTTTTAATGAGCTTGGAAATAAGTATGTCTTTAAGTGCATCAATTTTAGAATCCGTAGAAGAGCTGAGACTCAAAGTCTTAGCCGTCTCATTGAGTTTAAACTCAGCAACCAAACCTTTAAAATCAAATCGTGTAGCAACCTCTTTCTCAGCCATAATAAGTGCATTTTTAAGCTCCATCATATCGAGCTTTGCCGTTATATCAAAATAGTGGTCTTTTGCCATCAGGGATCCTTTTACTTCTCAATTCTCATCATCGCTATTTCACCATGAACCACATCAAGTTCACCCAATGCATCTATAGCGTCTTGCATTTTACGCTCTTGACACAAATGCGTAGTAAAAAGTAATTTGGCTCTGTCTTCATTGGCTGTAGGTTTTTGCAGCATAGACTCTATAGAAATACCAAACTTACCTAATGTAGAAGTGATTAGAGCCAAAACACCACTTTTATCATCTACTTCTAATCTAAGATAGTATTGGGTTACAATGTCTTCTTTAGGCAAAAGCTTCAGTCCACTCTCTAAACCTTTCTTGTACCCAAGCATAGGCCCCTGATTTCCACGAACGATGTCTACAATGTCCGCTATTACTGCTGAAGCGGTAGCATCCCCACCTGCACCAGGTCCATAATACATTGTTTCACCTACACGATCACCGACAACAGTCACCGCATTCATCACACCATCTACTTTTGCTATCATAGAGGTTTGAGGTATCATCGTTGCATGGACTCTCAGTTCTACCCCTTGACCCACTTTTTTAGCAATCCCAAGAAGTTTGATCTCATAGCCAAACTCTTTGGCAAAAGAGACATCTGTCTGCGTGATATTTTCTATACCTTCTATCAGGATATCTTCAGGTTTTGCATCCAAACCATATGCGATACTCGCCAAGATAAGCAACTTATGAGATGCATCAAAGCCACCCACATCAAAGGTAGGATCAGCCTCTGCGTATCCTAGTTCTTGAGATTCTTTAAGAATTTCATCATACTGTGCACCTTCATTGATCATTTTTGTTAGCATATAGTTACATGTACCATTCATGATACCTTGAATCGATTCTATATGGTTTGCAGAAAGTCCGTTACGTAATGCACCGATAATAGGTATACCTCCCGCAGTACTTGCTTCATACATCAAAGGAATGTCACCCGCTATTTCTTGGAGTTCATAGCGATGATACGCCAAAAGTGCCTTATTTGCTGTCACAACTGCTTTACCGTTTTCAAGTGCTTTTTTGACCAAAGTATAAGGTTCTTCAACGCCACCCATCAATTCGATAACGATATCTATCTCAGGATCATTCACTACATCCAAAGGATTATCACTTAACTTTATACTCACCCCTCTATTTTTAGAGAGGTTTTTTACCACACCTGACTTGACAACGATTTTCTTTCCAGCCCTTGCCTCAATAATGTCACTGTTCTCTTCAAGTATCTTCACAACACTTTCCCCAACAGTACCAACACCTAAAATTCCTACTTTAACCATTCTTTTTATATCCTTTCTCATTCACTAAAAGCAAAGCTTTTCTTGAATTCCTAGCACTAAAGTCTTGCCTTTAGCAAGAAAATAATGCTTATTTTTTCTCTTCTAGTTCTTTAAGGAACTTTTTGATATTTCGTGCTGCCTGGCGTATACGATTTTCATTTTCTATAAGTGCGATACGCACATATTCATCACCATACTTTCCAAACCCTATACCAGGGCTCACTGCAACACCTGCATGAAGAAGAAGCTGTTTTGAGAATTCCAAAGAACCCATATCTCTTGCTATCTCAGGGATTTTAGCCCAAATAAACATAGAGGCATTTGGTTTTGCCAATGGCCAGCCTGCATTTGTAAATGCTTCTATCATGACGTCACGTCTTTTTTCATAGCGTGGAATAATTTGCTCATCAGGTATATATCCATGCTCATCAAGTGCGACGGTTGCAGCCACTTGTATAGGGGTAAACATCCCATAATCGAGCCATGACTTAATACTTTGAAGTGCCCCAATAAGTTTTTTATTTCCTACTATAAAACCGACTCTCCAGCCAGCCATATTATACGATTTAGAAAGTGTATACGATTCAACCGCTACATCTTTAGCACCTTCTACACTCATGATAGACGGTGTGGTATATCCATCAAATGTGATATCCGCATAGGCAATATCAGAAATGATATAAAAACGTTTCTCTTTCGCCAATGCTACCAGTCTCTCATAAAATTGAGGAGTTACCGTTGCCGTACTTGGATTATGCGGAAAGTTGACCACCAAAAATTTTGCTTTTGGTATAGAGTTGTCCAAATGTTCTTCCACATCTGCCAAAAATCTATCTTCATCTACCTCAAATGTATCCTCATTAAAAATAAGTTGCATCTTCTCTACATTCGCACCTGCTAAAATAAACGCTTGAGAGTGGATAGGGTACGTAGGGTCTGGAACTATGGCAACATCACCAGGATTCGAAATGGCCTGTACCAAATGCACATACCCTTCTTTACTTCCCATTGTGGCAACGATCTCGGTATCAGGGTCTAAGTCTGCGTTATATTTACGTTTATACCACTTACTCATCGCCAAACGAAGTTTATAGATTCCTTTACTTGCACTGTAGCCATGTGTTTTTGGCTTTTGTGCAGTCTCACATAATTTATCAATAATCGGCTGTGGTGTTGAAGCATCAGGATTTCCCATAGAGAAATCTATGATATCCTCTCCTTTTCTTCTCAATTCCATTTTCAGATCATTAATCTCTGCAAAGAGATACTTTGGCAACCGATTTATTTTGTCAAATTGAATTTCATCAAACATGCTTTACTCGCTTTAAAATTTTTTTCATTTTTACCATTGGTTCCATTCACCTTGCTTTGCATACTCATCTTTACTGAGTGTTTGAATACCGTTTTTGTCTATTTTAAAATAATGCTCTTTCGCATCATCAAATGCCTGTATATCATCGGATACTATCAATGAAAAAGGTGTTGAACTTGTTGTTGCAATCAGCCAAGTTTTTGTGTTAATATCTAATTTATATGCTTGATCTATCGATAGATGTTCCTTCTCTTTTGTTTCAGCATCAATTAGATCAAACATCAGTTTCCCCACTGGGACAATAGAAATATTTTGTTCTTCAACCACAGTTTCAACACTCTGATTCATCTCTTGTAAAAAAATAGCGTCTACTTGTGTATTGGTTTTAGTCTCCTTGCTCACAGCATTTTCTATACTTAACTCTTCTATAGAAATCTGTTTTTTCTGCTCTTTATTGTCTGAAACAAAACTTTCTATCACCTGCTCATCCATAAAAGGAATAAGCCTACTCAAATGTTTTTTATCAAACTGTGTAAAGAAATACCAAGAAGCATATCCCAAAAGAGCCAATACCACTATTAAAAATAGCTTTGATTTTCCCTTTGACTCTTCATCGACCGGTAGCCTTACACCAAAACCATTTGCTTCCCCGTGCTCAGAGTAAAATGCTTTTGCCTCTTCCTTTAATCCTTTTAAGTCTGCTTTGTATTCACGTTCAATAATAGAAATAAACCCTAATGCTTTAATCTTTGGTAAGTTGTCAAAATTCAAGTTGAAAAGATTTTCTAGATTATCTTCAGATATCTTTGTTTTTTCGCTAATACCTTTTATCGTATTTTCTTCAAGTATCTCATTTAATTGCATAACCCATCCTATGTATTAAAATCGCTGCTGCTGCACTCACATTGAGTGAATCAAACGAATGCTTCATCTCTATTGAAACTTTATAATTCAATTTTGCTATCACTTTTTTAGAAAGTCCTTTACCTTCACTTCCTAACACAAGCACTCTTCTTGTATCAAATGTCATATCCTGTACATTTTTCCCATCCATGGAAGCGCCATAAAAAGTAAATCCAATTTGTTGAAGTTCATTACATGTATCCAAGATATTAGGTGCTATCATAAAAGGTATATCCAGCATGGCTCCAGAACTCGTACGTGTTATAGCCGAAAGGTTAAGCTGCTTTACACCTGTAGCGATAATAGCATCTGCACCGAGTGCATACGCGGACCGTACAATGGCCCCTATATTTCCTACATCTGTTAAACCATCAAGTAACACAATAAAATCATTTTTCTTGATCTCTGTGAGTGAGCCCTGTTCAAACTCAGCCATCTCTACAAGTATTCCCTGATGATTTCCACCCTTACTCATAGATTGCGCCCACTTCTCTTCTAAAAACTTGATATTATCATGGTATTGATGAAATAGGTCTTTAGGAAGTATCCCTTTTTTTGCAACATAAACAGTTTTTATTTTCTCTGAATGATGCTCTAAGGCATGTAAACAGACTTGCTTTCCATATATAATCATAAAGATGATTCTACCTTTTTTCCATAGTTAATACTAGAATAATTTTACCTTTTTTTTGCTTTTACAGTGTTAAGTAGATTGTATGAGTTCGTTATACCATTCTTTCACACTCTTCTCACTGAGGTGCGCAAGAAGTTTTGCTTTAATTTTAGGGGGTAAATCCAAACTTAGAAGCTCAGTAAAATGAATACTTTTTTCTGTACTTTCTTGGCCTTTTATGATGACTACCCACTCACCTCGTATGGTTAGTTCTTTGAACTGTTCATTGAGTGATTTAGCCGTACCCCTATAATATCTTTGATACTTTTTACTGATCTCTTTGGCTAAAAAAAGTTCCCTGTTCTCATCGAGTTGCACAATTTCATTTAAAAGCTTTTCCAAGCGATGAGGCGCTTCATAAAGTACAGTATTGTAACCATTGCTGATGGCTTCACTAAGTGCTGCACTTCTCTCTTTCCCTTTATGGGGTAAAAATGCGTAAAAAAGAAATTTTCCTTCTTCAAACCCACTTGCAGCGTAAGCAGTTGTCACAGCAGATGCTCCGGGAAGGACATCATAAGGTATAGTATGTTCTTGCGCATAGGCTACAAGAATCTGACCGGGATCAGAGATTACAGGCATTCCTGCATCACTCACATAGACCACTTCTTTGTCCTTCAAGATAGAGCCAAATTCTTTCAGCCTCTCCTCACCATTATGTGCATTAAAAGAATAAAACGCTGCATCAGGATAAGTCATATCAAACCGTTCTTCAAGTAAACGCAAAAGCCGCTTGGTCTGACGTGTATCTTCACATAAAAAGAGTTCTGCTTTCTCAAAAAGCTTCATCGCTCTAATTGTAATATCTTGTGGATTGCCAATAGGTGTGGGGATAAATGTTAACATAATAAATACTTTAATGTTTGAAGAGAATAAGTGATTGCTTTATGCTAAAGCAAACTTAGCTTGAATGCGTGTATAGAGAGCTGTGCTCTCTATACTATTAGGTTAACCTAATTTATATTTGTTTTTAAACTTCTCTACTCTACCAGCAGCGTCAAGAATTTTTTCAGAACCTGTAAAGAATGGGTGACATTCATTACAAATATCAATACTCATTTCTGCTTTATCTGTTCTAATCTCAAACTTGTTTCCACAAGCACATGTTACTTTACATTCAATGTAATCTGGGTGAATTTCTTTTCTCATTTTCTAACCTTGTTAGTTTATTTGGTGACAGGTAACCAGCCTGTTCTAGTCCATGACTCTTCCTTTTTGTTAAAAAAAGGGGCATTGCAACGCTCTTAGGCGAGACAATAGTGGGCAAAATTATAGCAGAATATTTTTAAAATATTATAAAAGAATTTTGGAAGCTACCGCACACGCGGCACTCTCACTCTTTAAAACTAAAGATGTATCAAACCCTATGATATTTTCATCCGTGAACAGTGCCACTTCATTTTCATGAAAACCACCCTCACAACCTATCACGATAGTGCTTATAGGTGTTTGTGAATGTATTGTGTTTTCAGAAAAGTTCAACATTTTACTCTGGGGATGTAATTTTAAAAAAGCTTCTATACTTTCTCCCATCTCCAAGAGCATCATTTGACTCCGACCAGACTGCTGAGAAGAGTTCAAAAGTATCTTTTCCAAACGTTTAAAGTCCACTTTAAAACTTTTTTGAGAACGTTTACAGTAGATAAAAGTGATTTTTTCTACACCCATTTCATTCAAAGAAGGCAATACTTTTTCTATGTTCTTAGGGTCAATGATACACCAAGCTATATGAAGTGGAACTTTTGCTTTGACCTCAAGTCTTTGACTCTCTTGCAATTCAAGAATGACAGCATTTTTATCTATGAAAGTAATACGATAATGATAGAGAAGTCCATCTTCAAGATTACGAAGATAGAGGGAGTCCCCTATCTTTTGCCTACGTACTTTAAAAATATAACGATGTTCATCTCCAACTAGTGTAAGCTGAAACTGACCTGCTTCTTTATGATAAAGATATAACATAATTAGAGTGCTATCACGCCTTTGGATTTAAGTACCATCAGCACAATCATTACAACTACGAGTAGTAACTGTACTGCAGATATTTTCAAAAAAGCACCTTTAAGTAACTTGTGGGTGTCACTATTTTGTAAGTTAGCTAACTTGATAAGCTTATATTTTTTGATCTCAATATACATCAACACTGCCCAAACTACCATCATAATAATAGTCGATACCGACCAACCCAAATCACCTGTAAAGATAGCTACAATACCTGAAAATGCGATCATTGTGGTAAGCGCTTGAAAAATCATTGTATAGATAAAACTTGCTTTTCTAAATCCTAATGGATTTTTTGCTGTTATCATGGGAATCAGTAGGCCTGCAAACAAAAAACCTAAAAAAACTTTTACCAAAACACTGTGTCCTGCCAACATCTCTTCTAACATATAAATTTCCTTTAATTTTATTTATTTAAAAGTGGATTATACCCTATTTTGTTATAATCGAACTCTCTAATCGACATAACTTAACTTTAAAGGGTAAAAATGCCTGTTTCCATTACTCAAGCGCTCGATATGATCTATAAAAAAAGTTCCGTAGTAAGCTCTGAAATCCTACCTATTGAAATGGCCTTGGGACGTGTGATGAGTGAAGACTCTATGGCCACATTTGATCTGCCGCGTTTTGACAACTCTGCAATGGATGGGTATGCGGTCAAATGTTCAGATGCAGGTCACACAGTAGAATGCACAGATGTCATTTATGCAGGGGGTGATCCTCAAATGATTTTACATCCCACACAGAGCATCAAAATTATGACGGGTGCACCCATACCAAATGGCTGTGAAGCAGTCATCCCTATAGAAAATGTAACAGTAAATGGCACACAAGTAACCTTACCCAAAGAGATACAAAAAGAGGACCATATAAGACATGCGGGTGAAGATATCAAACATGGTGCTATTTACTTGCATAAAGGAGAAAAAGTCACTGCATACAGCATAGCATTACTGGCTAGCCAAGGAGTGACACACTTAAGGGTAACCCGTAAGATCAAAGTGGCCGTATTTGGTACAGGAGATGAACTTCGTCCACATTTTGAAAAGATTGCACCTCATCAACTCTATAATTCAAATACCCCCATGTTTTTGGCACGCGCAAAAGAACTAGGCTGTGAAATAGCGTATATAGGAAGCTCTGGTGACACTATGGCATCTTTAGAATCTGCGATTAAGTCTGCTCTCAATGCAGATATTATTATTACAAGTGGTGGCGTCAGTATGGGAGACAAAGATTTCACCAAAGATGCTTTTACAAACTTAGGGATGAAACTTCACTTTGATAAAGTAGACATTAAACCAGGTAAACCCACCGCCTTTGGAACCATCGGGAATACAGTGATCATTAACCTGCCTGGCAATCCTCTTGCATCGATGGTAAATTATGAAATATTTGTCCGTGCCGCTATACGTAAAATGTCTGGTATGTCTGCGTATTTTCATCATACGGTCTCCACACATATAAAAGAAGATTATCCATTGAGAGCAGGTAAAACTACAGTACGGTTAGGTGTATTTGACGGAGAAACATTTATGCCATTTAACAAACAACTTCCAGGCATGATTTCTCCCTTAGAAGAAGCAAATGCGATGCTCATCACGACACCGGATCTAACTATTCTCAAAAAAGGAAAAGCTGTTAAAATACTACCGATATCATGGGAATTGACTGCTTTTGAAAAAGAAGATTTTTTTACCAATTAGCGTGAAAAAGATTTTATGAAAAACATGTATCCTTTCAAGAAATCTACTCCACTAAAGTAGTACAAAGGGGCAAAGACGCCTTAGACCAACAAGATGATTTATTTTTGTTGTACGTGAAGTGCTGTTGGTACCTCAGGGACAATAGCAGTTACTTCTGGTACGGTTGGCACTGCGGGGAGAGAAGGTATTGCTGTTACTTCTGTTTTTTCTTTATTGATTGCAGCGTCTGCTTCTGTTTTTACTACAGGTGCTTCTTCTACTATCTCTGCCGGTACTGTTACATTTGTTTCCGCTACTGTTATCAATGACTTAGCTTTTTCTTCTGCTTCAACTGCTATAGTTTCAGCTTCTACTTTTACTTCTTGAGCCATCTCTACTGCCGCTGTTTTTACTGCTTTAGCGGCTTCTGATATTTTCATCTTTGCAGACTCAAAGGAAGTCACAGTATCTTTTTGTATAGCTTCTGTTGCTCCTGTTGTATTCACTTCTTCTGTGACTTCTTTTGTCTTGTCTTCACATGCTGTAAACAATATAGTCGCTGACAAAAGAAAAGGTAATATAATTTTCTTCATGATCTATCCTTTATATTTATTTCGCTAATGATGTCGCAGGCTTAGCCACATCTGCTTTCAAAGCTGCTTTGGCAGGTATAGAAGGCTTCGCACTTTGAGCAGGTTTAACTGAAACTGCAGGTGCTACAGGAGATACCGCTTTAGCTGGGAGCACAGCTTTTACAGGTAATGCTACCTTTGGTTTCTTTGGATTCTCAAGTGGTTTAGTCACTTTTGCTTCTTCTGCTTGTGCCGTAAACCATACACTTAGTACGGCAATAAAAAGAAATATTACTTTTTTCATTTTTAATCCCTATACTGTTATTTAGCTGTATTTTCGGCAGGTAAACAAGTTCCCTTTGCCCGTTTAGCTGCTTCTACTGCTGTTGAAGGTGCCGCTGGTTTAGCTGGTTCCACAGGAAATGCAGCGGGGATACAATCTAAGGGTTTTTTTACAGGTTGTACTTTCTTTTTTGAAGTTTTCATAGGTTTCTTTGATACTTTTACTGACTTCTTTTCAGCGTTGTCTGTAGGTAAGATATTTCCACCCGCTACAGAGTATACAGTCATCATTAAAACTGTGACTATGGCAGATATTGTTTTTTTCATAATAAATCCTTATTTATATAATTATAAAATATTATACAATAAAAATAATAAAATTAAACTTTATACTTTTTTTGGATTTTTAATCATTACATGTTGTAAAAGATGGTCCCAAAGTAACGTATCACTCCATTCACTTTTTACTTGAGGTGAGAAGACGATATCTTCTAGCTTGATAGTTCCCATAAGCTCACTGTGCGCATCTTCTTTAAACCCTTGTGCATATCCTGTATCGGTTTCATGTACAATGATACTGTGAAGCTTTACTTCTTTTTCTCCATTTTGCATCTCTGTACAGGCTAAAACACGTTCTACCATAAGATAGATTACACGAGAAAACTGTTCTGCTGATGGAGAAACTGGCAGTTCTATCCATCTGTTACTATAAGTTTTCATCGCTTCTATATACGCTTTATCATCCTGTGACCAAAGTGTTATGGCATGATCAAATGAGTCTATAAGTTCTTTGATGTAGCGTTTAGTCAATCCAAAATCATACACCATTTGCCCATTATCGAGATAATTTGACTCCAAAAGTACTTCAACTTTATAAGAGTGTCCATGAATATTTTCGCTACAACGCTGTGTCGTACAGTCACGCACTATATGTGCATTTTCAAATTTAAAAAGTTTTCTGATTAACATGTCTTTTCCTCAATTAGGCGTATATTGACCCGATTTTAACCAAGCTAACTAAAATTTAGGTTATACACCCTGAGTGGTATCGAAAACCCGTATATGCAGTCTATCACTGTACTTAAAGTTATGTTTCATACAAAATGCAAAAACAGCCTTGTCATTTTTCCAGATTGTATCTCTACTTTCACCTACAGGCATACAGTAGACGGGAAGTTCTGGTAAGATTTTTCTTATAGACGCTATCTCATTCTCTGCTGTCGTTTTTACCAAATATGCATCAATAGTAAATTTCAAAAAAGCCTCTTTGGCATGATCTCGTATAGATTGAAGTGCCCGAGGAATAATACGTTTTTCTTCAGGTTCGCCTGAATTAGCTAATTTTAAAGAGAGTGCAAAGATACATGATTTGTATGCCGGATATTTTTCAAAATCTATCTCAATTGTACCATTGGTTTCGAAAGTAATCTCAATCCCTTCTGAGACCAACCATTGAATGACTGCATAAAATATTTTATCACCCTGATACATTAAAGGCTCACCTCCCGTAATGACCATATGTGGTTTATACCCTATTATGCTAAATTCATTTTTAAGTCTGTCAATCAGTGTTTTGCTCTCCTCTACTTTTGTCCATGATTTGGCATATGCACTGTCTACAGCAAAATAAGTGTCACATCCATAACGTACTTCACCATCAACTTCATAACTTGCACCAAAACCAGGACAGTTTAAATTACAGCCACCTGTACGTAAAAAATACGAAGGCACTCCGGCATATTTACCTTCACCCTGGATTGAAAAAAACTCTTCAGTAAGATAAAACATCAGCCACCAGTTTCATAAAAAGCACGTGATGAAATTTCTTTTTCTTCATTGGGGTTCTCTTCACTCCAACGGTTCTCTTTTGGTTTGTCTTTGAGTACTTGAGCCAATACCTCTGCTGCACCCTCTATATCACCTTTTTTTACTGATTCTGCAATACTCATCGCTTCATCAAAATAGAGACAGGGAATAAGATTACCTTCTGCAGTAAGACGTATACGGTTACAATTTTCACAAAAATCATGTTTATGGGGGTCTATCAGTCCAAACTCTGTTCCGTCTTCAAGGGCATAGTTAAATGATGGACTGGCACCTTCTCGTCCCAAAGCACGTATCGTATGTCCCTCTTTTACTTTATTCAGTATCTCTTTGCCGTGCATACCTTTGAGTGATTGATCTGCATGTCTATTTTCCATATACTCTATGAAGCGCACTTTGATCTTACGTGCTTTACAGTATGCCAAGATATCCAAGATCTCACCATCATTAATACCTTTAAGCGGTACCATGTTTATTTTAATTTTAAGACCTACTTCTAACGCTTTTTCTATGCCTTCAAGTACCTTAGGAAGTACATCTTTCCCTGCTATCTTCGCTGCCACATCTGCATGAAGTGAATCCAGTGAAATATTGAGTCTTTTCAACCCGGCATCTTTAAGCCTTTGTGCTGCTTCAGGAAGTAAGTATGCATTCGTGGTCAACGCTAAGTCTATATCTGGTTTATAATCAGATATCATTTTGATAAAAGTATCAAGGTTTTCTCTCAACAATGGCTCTCCACCGGTAAGACGGATCTTGGTCACACCTTCATCTATAGCGACTTTAACAAATAAAAAGAGTTCTTCAAAAGAAAGTAAATTTTCTTTTGGTACCCATGAAAACGGTTTTTCCGGCATACAGTACTGACATCTAAAATTACAACGTTCTGTGACTGAAATACGAAGGTAATCAACCTTCCGGCCATGTCCATCTATAAGCATATAAAATCCAATGTATAATTTTTTAATATTTTTTCTTAGGGTATCTAAATGTAGATAAAAAAGGGGTGATGTCTATCAAGAAAGTGAAGACAAGGCAATGCCCTGTCTCAAAATGAGTTGGTAATTTAATGTAAACAGTTACGTCAGCCTACTCCTGAAGTAACCACAGTGGAAACGTAGTGTAATGGAGCTTAGCTCCATCACGTCCTATTAATGTAAATCTCTCCATTGGTATTTCTTCCATAAGAATGCAAGAATTGAAAAGAGAATAAAGAAACCAATAACAATTGGTCCAAGTCTCTCTCTTTCAGGTTTACTTGGATCACCTACTTCAGTAAGGTATGCTTCTACTTTGTCATATCCTTCTTGGTTAAGACCCACTCTAGGCATTGATGTACCTGCAAGCTGACCTTGCGGGTTAGCTATAAAAGTCTCCATAAAGTGGCTACCTCTAGCTCTAATGATCATAGAAAGATCAGGGGGAAGTTTACCCATATATGCTTTCACAGCATCTTGTTCATCAATGACTTTGATCTTATATGCAAGTGCATCTTTCTCATGTTTAAATGACGGTGTCTCACCTAGCTGTGTCAATTTATCATAACGTATAGCGTGACATCTTACACACGCTTCCATATAAGCCTCTTTAGGTGTTACTTCACCCGCTTTATGCTCTAACATATACGCTACGACATCTGCGATTTGCTGATTATCACTCATCATAGACTTGATCGATCCCATCGGGTGCATCATCGTATCTTCATATTTATGATCGATGTTTGATGCCATCGCAGGGTCTTTGATCACAGCAATAAGATAGTTTTTATCATAGATTGCACCAGCATGATCAAGATTTGGCGGTATCACACCACCCATGTTCATGTTCGCACCATTGTGACAACCCATACACATACCATATCCCGCTTCACCTGCTGCTGCATTTCCTTCAAGTTTAGCTACCTCTGCTACATCAGCCCAAAACGCTTTTTTCTTCGCCACTAATGCTTCATCACCTTTACGTTCAGCTTCTGCGATATCATCTGTTCCATCATACGTGAACCCATGTGTTTTAAAAATAAGTTCATTTCCCTGGGGATCTAACTTTTTGTGTAATTCATGGTGAGCAAATGGCTCAACCAAATAATATGTAAGTAGTGAAAAGAATGCAACTACGGCAAATATTTTTAATTCTCTCATATTACGCTCCTTTCTCTATCTTTTTTTCAAACATTGAAATCACAAACAATGCAGGACCTAATAACAAGAATACAATTGCGAAGAATAAACCTAGATCATTAAAAATTCCCTCTGGCGGTAATTTACCAAGTGCAGTAAGTGCAATCATATCAACAACAAGTATCCAGAACCACCACTTGAAAAGACCTCTTTTATGTGCCGGAGCTACATTTGGACTTCTATCAATAAATGGTAAGAAAAACAATGCTGCCTGAGCAATACCGAATGCAATTAATCCGACATCTTTATTAAATGGACGCAAAATCTCATATGACCACAAGAAATACCACTCAGGATAAATGTGTGCTGGTGTCTTAAGTCCATCAGCAGGATCAAAGTTCACTGGGTCCATCGCAAAGTTAAAGTTATAGAATACCAAGTAGAAGAAGAGCACAAAATATACCCCCACCACAAAGAGATCCTTACTTAAAAATACTGGTGAGAATGGAATCACTTTAGACTCTTTTTTCTTTCCTGCTTTCCAAAGATCTGATGATTCTTCGAAATCTATCTCTGCACCCTCTTGGTTGTTTACGTGTGGTATTCTTAATGTACCAAAGTGTAAAACGATCAAACCAATGATAACCAAAGGTAAAAGGAATACATGAAGCATAAAGAAACGTGTCAAGAATGCATCACCTGGGACATAATCCCCACGGATCCATTCAACAAGACCATATGCTTCTAAAGAACCCCCAGAGAAAAGGTTAGTAATAACCATACCGGCCCAATAAGACATCTGTCCCCAAGGGAGCATATATCCCGAGAATGCTTCTGCTGAGAAGGCAACAAAAAGTCCCATTCCTGAAAGCCAAATCAGCTCTCTTCCTCTCTTATATGAACCATAATAGATACCTGTAAACATATGAATGTATATGATAAGGAATACAAGCGATGCACCGATACCATGGATATGTCTCCATAGCCATCCATACCCTACTTCTGTCATGATCGTATAGTTTACAGAGTCAAATGCGAGGTTTGTATCTGGTTTGTAGTACATCAGTAAGAAAATACCAGAAATTACCAGCATCCCAAATGTTGCTGCAAGTACCATACCCATGGCCCATAAGAAGTTAATATCTTTTGGGATCCAATACTCAGTATTCATCACTTTTTTAATGGTATTTATCGCTAAACGCTGATCTAACCATTCATTAAGACTGTTTGCTTTTTCAAATTTTGCCATGAACTCCCCCTTATACCGTAATGCCAGCTTCTAGCATTTTCTTATACTCTGGACCTTCTTCACCAAGTACAAGTTTTGTACCATCAATTCTGAATGGAGGAATTTCAAGAGGACTAGGTGGTGGACCAAATGATTCATGTCCGTTAATATCAAACAAACCACCATGACATGCACATAAGAAATCTTGCTTATCTTTTCTATATGCCGGAATACATCCTAGGTGAGTACAAAGACCAATAGAAACATGGAATCTGTCAGAACCTATAATAATATCTCTATCATCTTGTGGCATCTCTGCTGTTTTCTTAAGAACAAAGATAGGTTTCCCTCTCCATTTCTCAACAGTAAGTTCATTCTCTTGAGCCCCTCCTAAATCAATTGTAGTAAATCCCGCTGCCTTTACACTCGGCAATGGATCCCACGAACGCTTTGCGGCATATAATGCACCAACACCACCTACAGCGGCACATGCACCAAGGGCCATACCCATAAAGTCTCGACGACTTTTTTCTTCATTAGCCATACTTCTTTCTCCTCACTATAATTTTAGTATAATACGATATTTTATTGTATGCCACTTGAAATTAACATGGGGTTAAAAAAGTGTGTGTGGCTGAAGAGCGTGAAAGATTTTTTATATATGTTACAGTATGTAAACTAAGAACACTATGGCCCTAGTTTATATTTATAATAATTTATTATTTTTATTTCATACTTAGCTCATCATATTTTCTTATTTTCTTTTTTGTGCCATTTTAATATGCACATGTATGATTTCTAAAGCTGCAGGTGTCAC
>JGI11705J14877_10000337_pt1 | contig 29684 bp, 31 predicted proteins | sample Etolaghawater15m_FD_14877 | JGI IMG/M metagenome (IMG submission 14877)
CCGGTGGGATCTTTTGCGCGGGAAGCACTCGATGCCTATCTCACCCGAGCTCGACCCGCGTTGCTATCCTCCCGGGGACGAGCGACTGCGATGGTTTTTCTCGGAAACCGCGGGGGTGCTTTGTCGAGACAAAACGCCTGGCTGATCTTGCAAAGTGCGGCTGAAAGGGCAGGACTTACCCGGTCACTGTCCCCCCACACTCTTCGGCACTCATTTGCGACCCATATTCTTGCGGGGGGAGCAGATATTCGGGTTGTGCAGGAGCTTTTGGGACATTCGTCAGTGTCGACGACGCAGATTTATACCAAAGTGACGATTGATACCTTGCGCGAGGTCTATCAGAGTGCCCATCCACGCGCCCGATAGCGCTTCGCTGTAGACTCGGGAGGTGGCAAAAACACCGGTAAAGACGGGCCCCACAGGGCGCCCGATCCGCGATTTTGCCGAGCCCCCAGTCCTCAAATCCCACGGTCCAGCACGCGTTATTGCGCTATGTAACCAGAAAGGTGGCGTCGGGAAGACGACCACCACCATTAGTTTGGGTGGGGCCCTCGCGGAGTATGGCCGCAGTGTGTTGATGGTGGATTTCGATCCGCAGGGAGCTCTTTCCGCCGGGTTGGGTGTCAACACCCACGACACCACCACGATTTATGACCTTCTCCTGGGACGAGAGAAGGACGTTCGGAAAGCAATTCAGCCCACTCAGGTCTCAGGGATTCACATTATCCCGGCAAATATTGACCTTTCTGCTGCAGAAGTCCACCTCGTTAACGAGGTGGCTCGGGAACAAATTTTGGCCCGGGTGTTGAAGCCTGTCTTGGGCGACTATGACGTTGTGCTGATTGATTGCCAACCGTCGCTCGGGTTGCTGACAGTCAACGCTTTGACGGCTGCGCACGGTGTGTTGATTCCCCTAGAGACCGAGTACTTTGCTCTTCGCGGAGTGGCCCTGTTGATCGACACCATCGATAAGATTCGCGATCGATTGAATCCTGCCATCCGGGTCGATGGGATTGTTGCAACCATTTTTGACGCCCGAACCCTGCATGCCAAAGAGGTCATGGAGTGGGTTGTTGAGGCATTTGGCGACACCGTGATGGACACCGTTATTGGGAAGACCGTCAAGTTCCCCGATGCTTCCGTGGCCGGTCTGCCGATCACGGAGTTTGCGCCCAATCATGCCAGCGCTCATAACTATCGCCAGCTGGCAAGAGAGCTCATTGCCCGTGGTTCCATCGCCTAAAACGCTGGACCTTCCGGAGGCGGAGGGGCAAGGGGTGGGAGATGGGTTTCAGGTTTCTCTCGCCAACTTTGATGGTCCCTTTGACCTTCTTCTGAGCCTCATTAGCTCACGGGAGCTCGACATTATCGAGGTGTCTCTCGGGGCAGTGACCGATGAGTTTCTTGGCTATGTCAGACACCTGGAGGGCGTCGCCGGTCTCGACGCCGCGAGTGAGTTTGTGGTGGTAGCCGCAACGCTTTTGGATATGAAGATTGTGGGGTTACTCCCGCAGGGAGAGTTTGTCGATCCCGAGGACGTCGCCTTGTTGGAAGCGCGCGACCTTTTGTTTGCCCGGTTGCTGCAATATCGCGCGTTCAAAGACGTCTCAGCCTGGTTTGCGGAGAAGTTTGACCGGGAGGCAGGCCGTCACCCACGCCAGGTGAGGCTGGAGGACAAGTTCCGCGAGTCTGCGCCTCCCCTGGAGTGGACCCTGAGCCTGGAGGATTTTCACGCCCTCGCAGTATTCGCTCTGGCACCGCGAGAAATTCCTGTGGTGGGCCTGGAGCACTTGCATGCACCGTTGGTCAGTATCCGTGAGCAGGCCGCACACGTGATGGCATTGCTGAAAAGCGGCAAGCCGGTGAGCTTCCGCTCACTGATTGCTGGGGTCGAGGAGCGCGGAGTCGTCGTCGCACGGTTCCTCGCTGTCCTGGAGCTCTACCGGGAATCAGCCATTACTTTTCAGCAATTAGAACCCTTGGGTGAATTGACCCTCCAGTGGGTTGCGGAGGACTTTACGGATGACTCTCTCGCCCACCTGGGCGAGGAATGGGGAGGCGAGGACCGTGTCGATGACTGATGCAGGCAGAGACCTCGATCGCGAGCTCGAGGCCATCCTGATGGTGGCAGATGAACCCCAAAGCCTCGTCGCGTTGGCCAGCGCGCTCGATGTTCCGCTCGCGGCGGTGAAGAGCGCTGTGCAGGGCTTGGTCGCCGATTACAACGGCGACACCGGGGGACCACAGCGTGGTTTTGAATTGCGGGAAGTTGGCGGAGGCTGGCGGCTCTATGTACGTGAGGCCTACGACGAAGCGGTGACAAAGTTAATCCAGGATCAGGTCCCCGCCAAGCTCTCGCAGGCAGCGCTGGAAACCTTGGCCGTTATCGCCTACAAGCAGCCCGTCACGAGGGGTCATGTCTCCGCAATTCGAGCGGTCAACGTGGACACTGTGATTCGGACACTGCTCGGGCGCGGACTAATTCGCGAGTCTCATACAGACCCAGAAACTGGGGCAATTTTCTATGAGACAACCCCCATGCTCCTGCAGGAGCTGGGTATTGAGTCTCTCGACCAGCTTCCCCCGCTGTCACCGCTTCTCGATGATGGCGCCGAGGGTTTTGACGATGTCAGCTGACACGGAGGGTCCGAGGCAGCGTCTCCAGAAAGTTCTTTCCGCGGCGGGGCATTTCTCCCGGCGGCGTGCAGAAATGTTGATGCAGGAGGGGCGCATCCGGATTAATGGCGAACTGGCGACCGAAATGGGGGTTCGCGTTGACCCGGATGTGGATGTGGTCAGCGTGGACGGGAAGGTGGTCCCTCTCAAGACTTCGGCGCTCTACATCATGCTCAATAAGCCCAAGGGTGTGGTGAGCACTCTGGCGGATGAGCAGGGCAGACCTGACCTGGGTACCTACGTGAAACAGATTGGCGAGCGTGTTGTCAACGTCGGGCGGTTGGATGCCGACACCACTGGTTTGCTCGTGATGACCAATGATGGTGACCTCGTCCATCGCCTGAGCCATCCGTCGTTTGAAGTGACGAAGGTCTATACCGCGACGGTGAAGGGGTCTCTGGATACCACTGCGCTGAGAAAACTGACCACAGGTGTTGAGCTCGAGGACGGTGTGACCGCGGCGGACAAGGCCAAAATTGTTGGGGAACCTCGCGCGGGATCGAGCATTGTCGAACTTGTGCTGCACTCCGGTAAGAATCGGGTTATTCGACGCATGATGGAATCGGTGGGACACCCCGTGATTGACCTGCACAGAAAAGCCGTCGGGGGCCTCCACCTGGGAGGCCTGAAGCCTGGTACGTGGCGAGAGCTCAGTACGCTGGAGGTCAAAGACCTCTTGACCCTCGCCCACCGCGCGGATGCGCCCACCAAGGAGCCCAGCAATGACCGGGAAGACTAGTGCTCCGTTTTCCCACGTTCACATCGTGGGAACCGGACTACTCGGCACCAGTGCGGGCTTGGCTCTGCGTGAACGTGGTATCACCGTCACCCTCGAGGATGCTTCGCCCTCGTCCCTCGCTCTCGCCGAGGATTATGGAGCGGGAGTGCGGCGCGGATCTGGGGACCCAGAACCAGAGCTGGTGATGGTGGCCACCCCTCCCGATGTTGTCGCCGATGTGGTGATTCGGCAGTTAGAAGCTTTCCCTTCGGCGCTGGTGATGGATGTGGCGAGCGTCAAAGCTGCGATTACTCGTGATGTGGCGAGCGCGTCTGGTCATTCCGCGCGGTTTGTTCCCACTCACCCCATGGCCGGGAGAGAGCGGGGAGGGACGGTATCGGGGCGAAGCGATCTCTTCACGGCACGCCCCTGGATTATTTGCCCGCAGGACTCTGATGCTCACACATCAATCCGATCACTCGTTGTCAGTCTGGGAGCTCTGCCTCTGGAGATGTCTCCCGACGAGCACGACGACGCTGTTGCTCTGATGTCTCATGTTCCCCAGCTCATCTCCTCGTTGGCAGCAGCTCGATTGCTTGGGGCGAGCGAGCTCGCTCTGGGCCTCGCCGGTGCTGGGGTTCGCGATGTCACGCGAATCGCGCAGAGTGATCCCGCTTTGTGGATTCAGATTGTGGCGGCGAACAGTGCCCCGATTGCGCAGCAACTCCGCAGTCTTCGGGACGACCTGGATACGGTCCTCGGTGCTCTGGACGAGGTGGACTCGGCCGGCTCCAAAAAGGTTTTGGCGCAAATCTTGAGTGCGGGAGTCAGTGGCGTGTCCAGGCTTCCGGGTAAGCACGGGACGTCGACAGCTTTTGCCTCCCTGATTGTGGTGATTGATGACAGCCCGGGTGAACTAGCACGGTTGTTGACCCAGTTGGGGGAGTGGGGTGTAAACCTCGAGGACCTCAGGCTGGAGCACTCTCCCGGAGCACAGGTCGGCTTTGCCGACCTCACCCTCACTCCCGAGCTGGTGGCCGATGTTGAATCGCAGCTTCGTGACGCGGGTTGGCGCATTGCGGGTGAACGGGCGTGAGCGGCGTCATAGTTATTGCCATAGATGGGCCTGCGGGGAGCGGAAAGTCCAGTGTCTCGAAAGCGGTAGCTGCGCGCCTGGGGTACTCCTACTACGACACGGGAGCGGCCTATCGCGCACTGGCCTGGGCGGCACTCGACGCGGGTATCGACCTGGATTCTGAAGAGGCTGTGGTCTCTATTCAGGACTCTGCAGAGTACGTGGCGAGTGAAGACCCGAGTGCGCAGGTGTTCACGATTAACGGTGTCGATGTGAGTGAGGCCATTCGAGGTAACGACGTCTCCGGATCGGTCTCCGCAATCGCCCGTCACCCCCGTGTGCGAGCGGGTTTGGTTCAGCACTTTCGTGACGTCATCGCGGCGTGCGAGCGTCCGGGCATAGTGATGGAGGGTCGCGACATCACCACCGTCGTCGCACCCGATGCCACCCTCCGCGTTCTTCTGACAGCCTCGGAAGATGTTCGGATTGCGAGAAGGCAAGCGGAGCTCTCCGGCCTCACCGCGGAGCCCGTGGGGGAGTCTCTGAAAGCGCGTGACCGGAGTGATCAGAGCGTTGTTGATTTTATGAATGCGGCTCCTGGAGTCACCGTGGTGGACTCTGGCCCTCTCACTTTTGACCAAACGGTGGACGCGATGCTCTCGCTCATCGACGATGCCTCAGGAGGCGCAGATGACTGATGAGCAGACCACGATGGAGGACGATTTTGGGGATGACCCAGAATTAGCCGAGCGCCTCGCCAGTCTTGACGAAGCTGAGGGAGAAAAGAGAGCTGAGGCTCTTCGCCAGGGACTCGAAGAGTACGAGCTAGAAGGCGACGACGAGGACATCCTCGGGGGTCTGGAGGATGACGATGGTGAGTATCGTCCCCAACCCGCACTTCCCGTCCTCGCTGTGGTGGGGCGCCCCAACGTGGGGAAATCTGCGCTGGTGAATCGTATCCTCGGGCGCCGCGAAGCGGTGGTCCAGGACACTCCCGGTGTCACTAGGGACCGGGTGTCCTATAAGGCGCACTGGAACACCACCTCCTTCACCCTGGTTGACACCGGTGGGTGGGAGCCCGACGCCAAAGGAATTGCGCACTCTGTTGCCCTGCAGGCCGAGGTTGCGATTGATCTGGCCGATGCAATTCTGTTTGTGGTGGATTCCACAGTGGGCGCCACCGCCACGGATGAGCACGTGGTCAAGCTCTTGAGAGGAACCTCACGCCCGGTGATTGTTGTGGCCAACAAGGTTGACGACCAACGCCAGGAGTCGGATGCGAGCGCACTGTGGAACCTTGGATTGGGAGAGCCCTGGCCGGTCTCAGCCCTGCACGGTCGGGGAGTTGCAGACCTTCTCGATCATGTCCTGACGGTCTTGCCCACCGAATCCGCTATTGCCAAACCCGAACCGGGAGGGCCCCGCCGGGTCGCTCTCCTGGGGCGGCCCAATGTGGGCAAGTCGAGCCTTCTCAACAAGGCAGCTGGTTCCGAGCGGGTCGTTGTCAACGAGCTTGCGGGAACCACTCGGGATCCCGTGGACGAGCTGGTGAATATTGCGGGACAAGCGTGGCGATTCGTTGACACCGCCGGTATTCGTCGCCGGGTCCACATGGCGCAGGGTGCTGACTTCTACGCGAGCTTGAGAACCACCGCAGCTTTGGAAAAAGCTGAGGTGGCCGTAGTCTTGCTCGACGTATCGGAGCCGATTAGCGAACAGGATGTTCGCATCGTTGATTTGGTGCTCGAATCAGGGCGGGCACTCGTGTTGGCGTTCAACAAGTGGGATCTTCTGGATGATGAGCGTCGTCGGTACCTGGAGCGAGAAATCGAGCAAGATCTCGCACACGTGGCGTGGGCACCGCGCGTCAACATCTCCGCAACAACCGGGCGACACATCGAGAAATTGGTGCCCGCTCTGGAAGTGGCTCTGGAGTCGTGGGATCAGCGGGTTCCCACCGGGAAATTCAATGCGTTCTTGGCCGAGCTTGTCGCGGCGCACCCTCACCCCGTACGAGGAGGGAAACAGCCCCGCATTCTCTTTGGGACCCAAGCGTCGACAAGGCCCCCCACGTTCGTCCTGTTCACCAGTGGGTTCCTGGATCCCCAGTACCGGAGGTTTATCCAGCGTCGATTGCGGGAGATTTATGGTTTCGCGGGCTCGCCGATTGTGGTCAACATGCGAGTCCGAGAGCGACGCGGGAAGAAGAAGTAAGAATGTCGATGAAGCCCCCGCCCCTGCCGCCGGATCATCTGAGAGACCCGGGGGATGCCTGGGTCGAGGGACCCGATGGCACTAAGTATTGGGGCAGATTCGGCGCTGCGGGTCTCCTGGTGCTTCACCCACCTCGAGGAGTGCTTCTGCAGCTGCGGGCTGAGTGGTCCCACAGTGGTGGGACCTGGGGAATTCCCGGGGGAGCGCTCAAACAGGGGGAGAGTGCTGCGGACGCGGCGTTTCGGGAGTCTCACGAAGAAGCGGGTGTTCCCGAGAATCAGGTGCGGGTGTTGGACACCAGCGTGCTAGATCTGGGGTTTTGGTCCTACACCACCGTGCTCGGAGTAGCGGATAACTACTTCGAGCCGGTGGCGATGGACCTTGAGAGCGCTGCTCTCGAGTGGGTGCCTATGAACGATGTCCTGGGCCGTGACCTTCACCCTTCTTTTGGTCGCGCATGGCCCGGCCTTCGTGACCGTCTTCTCGCTCACCAGAGTGACCAACACCAAGGTTAGAAGGCATTTGCTCCGGCGTGAGTGATCCGCCGTTTTCTGCGGCGAGCTCAAAGAGGGGCAGGTGCTATTCCGAGCGCCCGCCGGTGCTCTTTTTGGCTTGGAGTGCTCGGCGCCGCCCGTGTAGGGCTATTTCGTAGGCGGTAAAGGCGATGAGAGTTGCGGCGACCAAGGGGAGCACAAACCACAGCATGATCGTGGTGAACCCGGAGGCGGCATCGTGCTCAGTAGAGGCAAGAACCAGGTAGAGCAGGTAGGCGATGTAGAGCGCTACAAACAATGAGCCCTCCCAGCGGGCAATGATGAACCCGGTAAAGGCAATAGGGAGCAATGCGACTGCGGCGGCGAGCATCAAGGGAAGATCGAGAGCTATTGCCGCGTCGGGAATCGGGATCCCCTCGGCAAAAAGAATTGCCGGAAGACCCAGGACAAGTCCGATGTTGAAAATGTTGCTACCGACTATGTTTCCCACCGCCATGTCCCGCTCCCCTCGGCGTAGAGCAACGATAGAGGTAGCAAGTTCGGGGAGCGAGGTCCCGATGGCGACCACGGTGAGGCCAATGACGAGGCTGCTCACCCCCAAGTCCGTGGCGATATTGACCGCTCCCGTCACTAGAGTCTGTGCCCCGACCACCAGGAGCCCGACTCCTGCGATTACAAGGATGACGGCAAGCCATAGTCGAACAGGCTTGGACTTGAGAGGCATTTGGGAGGCGACGGTGGTGGCCTCCTGGGATTCTTTGCGTCCCACCACGATGCTCATCACGGCATGAAGCACAAGGCCAGCCAGGAGGAGCACTCCGTCCCAGAGACTCAACACGCCATCGAGGCTCACCACCACCAACAGAAGGGATATCCCGAGCATGACGGGAATGTCGAACCTCACCACTTGACGTTGGATGACCAGCGGACTCAGAACTGCGGAGAGACCGAGAACAAGCAGAATGTTGGCGATATTGCTGCCGATGACGTTGCCAATGGCGAGACCTGGCTCACCCTCCAGGACCGCTCCCACAGTGACGGCGAGCTCGGGAGCCGAGGTGGCTGCTGAGACGACCACGAGTCCAATGACTAGCGGTGAAATCCCCACGCGGATCGCGAGGNTTGAAGCGCCTCGAACCATAGCTTCGCCTCCGGCGATTAACAGAGCGAGGCCCACGACTACAAGTCCAATATTCAGCAGAAGCACAGCTCGAGCCTATCGAGGCGCTTATCCAAATCGAGTGAATCGTGGGGTGTCCCGGCTGGGGGCTCGAAACGCTAGACTCTCCTAGTTGCCGACGAGAGATTGTCGACTGCCACGGGCTGTGGCGCAGCTTGGTAGCGCACTTGACTGGGGGTCAAGGGGTCGCAGGTTCAAATCCTGTCAGCCCGACATAGCATCGTTGTGTTGCTCGTAGCTCCGTTTTTGGGTTGCAAAATTGACTCTATTCTCACTATGACGGTTGAGTCCTTTGCATAATCTGGATACTTTGGTGATACGCCGATGTAACAGGAGAGCTTCGTGACTTCATGGAATCGCACGCTTCCGGGCTTGTTGCTCATTGGTCTTGTTGTGAACGGATGCCAAGCAATGGAGCCTGCGGAAGAACCGCCAGATCCCGTTGGGGAAACACCCGTAACGTCAGGAGAGGCCATCGAAGCCGATGGGTCTGCGGAGTCCATTGACGTCTTTGAACTGCTGATTCCGGGGTCAGCATCCGCTCGAGATTGCCTGGGGGCCGCCCTCCTCGGTGATGCAAGCCGGGCCATTGAGGCTGAGGACACGATTCGTTCGGGAGAGGGCAATCTCGAGGACATCTACGAAGCGTGGTCGATCTGCGTCGGCATTCCCGTCGTCTTCTCTGATGCGGGATTTGCGTCAGTGACTGACCTGGGGTTTGTCATCGACTACTCGACGCCCGGGATCATTGCGCTACCCATGGATGACCCGGGATTCATGGGACGACCGAGGGGTATTGAAACGTTGGCTGACCCCAGCGCAATCCTTCTCGCCGATAATAGAGTCGCGCTGTACTTCGCCGGTGACCATTCCGCGCCAGGGCGCTCAACCAGGTGGGTCTCCTCTGAGCCCGTGTCCGTAGCTCCCGAGTCGCTGACTTTCTCGCCAGAAGCGGACTATACGTTGGCGACTATGACCTCCTGGCGGAACATTATCCCCACCACAGACGGCTTCGTCGCATTCGGGCAGGAGAACATGCGCGAAGGTCTGAGTAGGTGGGAATCAGCAGATGGTCTCGAATTTGAGAACAAGACTGTGTTGATCTCACCCCAACAGTGGCGCGCTTCGGAGGAGGCCGAGGGTCGCGTCGTGAGCTTCGAGGTCAGCTCTCAGAACATCACACCCAATAGCGCCGTGACCTCTACCGACTCTTTCGGGTTTTTCGCCGTGTTTGAGGGGTTGCGCGAAGGTTTCGGTGTGGAGGAGTGTCCCCCAGAATGTGACCGAGACGGTGACGGCTACGAATCAGGTGAGTCCGTCACAATTTATCGATCCGAAGATGGAATCTCGTGGTTCCCATCTACCAGAGTCGGCGGGGCGAGTGAAGGAAGCGTTGTTGAGGTTGCTCCAGGCGTACTCGCGCTGATTCTTCCCACCGGGGTCACTCACTTCTCGACCGATGGGGACACCTGGGGGTTTGGAGTGTCCACCGGCATCAGCCACCTTGATCTCATGGTGGAGGATGGAACTTGGTTGGGCTTTGGCACCCAGTCGAGTAGTGGCGGGGGAATTCCCGCGTGGTCTGTGAATCTCGATCTTTCGGCTCTTGACCCTCGTTGGTTGGAACCTGCAAGTTTCGATGCGTTTGCATCTCTTGCCGCGGGATGACCTGCGTGCGCACACTCGCCTCCTTGGTTCTCATATCCCTCCTCGGGTTAGCAGGCTGTCAAGCTGGGCCACAAGGGCCGACAGGGCCCAGTCAAGGGGACGGCTCTGACCAGGGAAGTGGAAGTTCGGAGCGAGCAGGGGGTCCGGCCGCTTGCGACATACCCGCTGACCTGGTCCGCTCGTCAGATATTCCTTTTGGGGTGCTTTTTCCCTCCGGTAGTTTCCAATTCCAGTCCTACTCGTCGGCTCAGGAGATCGCCGATCAGGGGCTCAATGCAGTGTCCATCGGCTGGGGCATTTTCTATACCGAGGATGGATCTATCGTTTTTGATCGAAACGGCTCGAGTGACGACCAAGCGCAGCAACGATGGATTCAGTCGATGCAGTGTCAGGTGGTTGAAGCCAAGCAAGCGGGACTTGTCGTGTCGGTATGGGGCCAATTTCAGCAGGCTGGTGTCGACGGCGAGCCGGGTCTTATCCCCGAGCCCATTCGAGAGAGCGTCCTCGAGCAGAGTATCGACCTCATCCCTCTCATGGCGGAAGCTGCAGAGCAGGTCAAAGCAGAGTACTTCTCTCCCGTGTCGGAGCTCGATAAGTACGCAGGGATTGAGGGACATAACTCGTTCTTCCCTCGCTACGCCGAGGCGGCAAGGCCACTCTTCAAGGGTGTCCTTTACTCTCAGCCCAACATTCTTCAAAGGGAGCCTTCGTTCTATAGTGATCAGCTTTCGCCAGCACTCGGTCCGATCGATGCCTTGGGAATTTCGTGGATTTCGTATAGCTGTTTCGAGGATGATGCGGCGAAGGGAGATTGGATTGTTGAGAAGGCAGCAGAGCAAGGTGTGACGACGGTCTTTATCAGCGAGATTGGTGGTGTCGCGCAGTCACCACCCACCGAGTGTCTTCAAGATCTCATCGAGAGATGGGGCGGTGACTCCACGGGAGTTTTTGTCCTGGATAGCCCACCGATGATGCCTGATGCTGCCGAAATTAACGGTAGCTGGCAGGAAGACGTGCTCCGCGGCTACCTCGGTTAGCGGTGGCGACATACTCAGGCACCCTGGGCTGTTGAAGAATCGCTCTAGTCAGGCGTTCCCCAAAATGTTCCCCACAAACTGGTTATTCGGGGTCATTCGCTCAGGTTTGTTGATATTCGGTGCTCAGGAAGTTCCGCGTACACGAAGGCGAGCGAACGTCAGCGAATGTCGCGCCTGAAACTGGGGGTCAAGGGGTCGCAGGTTCAAATCCTGTCAGCCCGACTGGGAAGTAGAGGACGTTGACCCGTGTGGGACTCCTTTTTGGGACTCCTTTTATTCGGAGTTGAGAAGCCGCCAGAGGGTCTCCATGGCGGCTTTCGCTCCATCATCAGACACGTGTCCGTAAACATCTACGTGATGTTGATGCTTGAGTGGCCAAGTTGTCGGCTCACGACGTGGATAGGGATACCTGCCTCGAGCATTGTTGTTGGGGCTGAGTGTCGCAGTGTATGAGGGCTAACGGAGGGGAGTCCGGCTTTTCTGCAGGCAATTTGAACCGAACGCTACAATTTCGCGGGTCCGCCGGTTCGCCGGCCTTGGTCGCAAATACAAAGCCATTCTGGGCGGCCGGAGAGCATTTGGTCCTGTCCAGACCCCTTCAGCGCGGTGTGATGGCGACCTGCGCCCTTTCGAAGCCAATTAAGGTAAAACGGCAACTAGCTCCGAAGTGGGCTGGGCGATAAAATCATCAAAATCTCTAATCGCCTGACTGTAAGACATTCCGTAAACACGTTCAAAAGCTGACGCAAAGTCCGAAGATGGGATGTGGCGGTGCACATCTATTACTGACTGCTCACCAAACTTGCTAACAAGAAAAGCTACGAACCAATCTCCCATAAAACGCCCAACGAGATTACCGTTTTCGTCTGCAAAATCCCAACGGTCTAAGCTAACTCCTGATTGCAGATAAATTTCCTTGGCCGTCAGCCCTGCATCATATTCATTAGTTAGTTTTCGCGTCATCGAATCGGCAACGTAATTGGGATCAACGCCTGGCTGTCTCCCATAGAGCAGCATCGCCATGTAATTTGCAGACCCTTCACTCCACCAGGGAAGATTTTCTTCTCCATCGCGTATTGCTTTGCCTGCGAGAAGCTTGTAACCCTCCCAGGAGTCGGCATCAGGGTGCAAAGAAATGTGCGACTTTTGCAGAGCATGAAAAGTTTCATGCAACACGCTGAGACCATACTCTTCACCTCCAGGGTTCGTCATAATTATGAGGTGGTGTTCGTCGCGCGCAAAAATCGTTGTGTGGGCCGAATCGCCACTTCGCACAAACTCGTCAAAAGAGCCCTGATTGTTGTTTCCTGAAGTACATTTACGTCGAATCCCGTCATCAAAGCTGCAGAATCGTTGGTTAAGGTCGCTCGCGAGGGCGGGGTCGGGTCCGAGAAGGGCAAAATAAAAGGGGAAAAACAGCTCAGCCGCGGGGGATTCAGTGTCAAACCATTCTTCATAACCGACCTGATGCCAAAGAAAGGTGCTCTGGATGTCCTTGGCCAAGATATCCTCCGTGGCAAAGACTGCTAGTCCCGGAAAGTCCTCGGAGTAGACCACCTGCCCGCTCTCAATTGTCGTCTCCTGCCCGCTCTCAATTGTCGTCTCCTGGGTGCTGCAGCCGGACATGAGAAGGAGCGCTGCCGCAATCGTAAAAACAATGGGTGTCTTCATTTCCCCGCTTCAGGTTACCGATATCTTATTATTTGGGTCGCGTCCGACGATAAGTTCAAGTCGTGAAGACACGTGTCGTAATTATGGTGGATGGTAGCGTATCTACATCTAGTTGCAGTTCCAACTCGGAAATTCAAGAGCAAGGGTCCACTTGAATCACAAAGAGGGTAAGCCGACGACCAGACATGTTTCTCTCATCGTGAAATTCTCACTTGCGTTGGTCTTTTTTCCCCTGGCAGCCGTGGCCGCTCTGTTTGCGGCTCTGACAGGAAATATGCTCTCGGGCTCCGCATGGGGCCTTCTATTCTGGTTCCTTGTTTTCGCATTCGGGGTGGTCAGCTGGATCGGGCTTGCATCTCTCTTGGGTGCGCTCACAGGAAAGCTCGCGCAGCAAAGGTCGCGTGGGTTCTGGCCAACTTACTGCTTCGTAGCGGGAGCCCTGGTGCTCGCGCCTTTTTTTCTCGTGAATTTTGCTTGGCGCTCGAGTTGAATTGAGAGGCGGGCGACATCCAAGAAAGTAGAAAGAAGAATGCGTCTGAATTTTGAACGAGCATTGAGGGACTGGTTTTCCTTTAGCGGGACCTTATCCCTCAAAAAATTTTCTTCCCGTGGAATCGCCATCCTGATTCTTGCCGCAGCCTGTGTCCTGTCGCTGGAACTACCGGAGCTGGGCCCAATTCCTAAAATTGTTGGCAGCGTCTTAACTTTGTCTTTGTCCTCTTTACTCGTCAGACGATTGCGTGACTCAAGACTTTGGCCGGCACTGGCGGTCTTTGGGATAGTGCCGTTCGTCGGTTGGGGACTCCTAGCGGTCCTGGTTATTGTTAGGCAGGATTCTGCGGAGGATGAGGGACAAAATTACCAGAACATGATCGGCGCGGCGGGCGCATGCTTTCTGTCGGCCGCTCTCCTCTCTTGGCTATATCTGCTGGGTTAATGACTCTTGTGACGTGGGGTTGAGGTGAATTACAAGTAAGTCGTTGCGCGCCCCGTATCGATGCGGGTAGGGGGTGGTCCTCTCTGCTCCATCAAAATAGAGTTCTGTCATGGGAATGGAAATTGGACTTTGGAGAATTGATGACGGAATTCAGCAGGTCGAACTAGGGGACATGCCGTCCGAGAAGCAGCTCGAGGCCCTCCTTGAAAGAGACCCAACAATTCTGGGTGAATGCTTGCTCATCGTTCCAGAATTTTGGAAACCTAACGTCATCGCTTCTAGAGTGTTCCGTTCGTCTATTCGTGGTTAAAACCTAGAAACAACCGCCGACACCCAAAAGTGCGATGCTGTGCAAAATAAGGAACAGGCCGCATGCGGATAACTTCGGATGGGACTGCTTCAGAGCGCCTACTTGGGCCGGATGACGATCTGCAATCCAGTGATTGCGCCGAACTGCCCAAACTGTTTGATGCGTTGCAAACGCGATGACATTTACGTAGTTCTGCCCGGACTGTCGAATACGGTTGCCGTTTTGGCAAATGGGCGCTTGTTGGGCGCGGTAGTGAGATTTAGAATCACAAAACGAGCTTTGAATGGGCTAAATACCTAATCTGCAGAAGATTTCTAATCTTTGGGACTCCTTTATCCCAATTCCGCCCACGTTCACCTGTGTCCTTGGGAGGCAAAAAAGAGGAAGTTAGGGGGTTTTCCGACACAGGCGAACATCAGTGGTCCCCATGCTTACAATTGGCGGTCAGGGGGTCGCAGGTTCAAATCCTGTCAGCCCGACTGGGGTCTGTCTGGACTCACCACGGCATAGGGATATCGGTGATGGGGACCGCGTCATCGGGGATTGCGGGGAGTGGAATGACCCCAGCCCGGATGCAGAGCCACCGCAATTGGGTGGGGCTATCCGGTGTGCACCGCCAGGTGCGCATCACGCCGGTGCCGACCTGCACTACCGTCCCGGGGTGAACATCGATGACCTCGTCATCGAGCCCCATCTGGCCTTCGCCTTCGAGGAAGACATACACCTCGTCAACCTCTGAATGGCTGTGCCAATATCCGGCTTGTTCCCCCGGCTCGTAGGCTGTGGCGCTGATGCCGATGACATCGCCCTCTAATTCGTGGTCAACGACGCGCCTCCCTGTTCGTGTGGTGGCGGGCACAAAGCCGCCGAAGTGATCTCGCCACGAATCCAGGGGTCCAATGTTGGTCACGCTGTAGTTGCTCATGGCCCCTGAGCGTAGCGGCTTGGTCCTGCGCCGGTGTCAGCGGACTTCTCCCCACCCCGGAATACACTGGGGGAATGGCGGACGACAATGACAAGCGGGTGCGAGCCTGGCGAATTGTGGGCTGGGTGGTGGCTCTCCTCGCGGTCGTGATTGTGGCTGGTCCGCAGATAATTGACCTCATCGGCGAGTAGTCACCTCTCAAGCGTCACCCTTTCGCTACTCTCCAAGCACTATCCGCGCACAATCGCCCGGCAGGAAAGGTAGTTCCCCATGACGAGGTTGCTGGGCGCTGCGCTGAACGCGGTCCGCGGATTCCTCATCGGGTTGGCCGAAATTGTGCCGGGGGTCAGCGGCGGCACTGTTGCTCTCATTGTTGGCGTCTACCAAACACTTATTCGCTCGGCATCGAGCCTTGTGCAGGTTCTGCTCTCGGGAGTCCGCGGTGGCCCCTCGGCCATGCGAGGGCCGTGGCGTCAGGTCTCCTGGGCCGTGGTGATACCGGTGGCCCTGGGCATGATTAACGGGATATTCCTGGGTGCGTGGTTATTGGAGCCCCTCCTTGAGGACTATCCCGTTCACTCCAGGGCAGTCTTTGCGGGACTCATCCTGGCCTCACTCTGGGTTCCTCTGCGCATGGTTGGCTCCGCGTGGTCTCCTGCTCTTTTTCTGGGGACGATTGCCAGCGCCGCCCTCACCTTTGGTGCCCTGGGTTTACCGGGAGCGGATCTTCCCAGTGATTCATTGGTCTGGGTGGCTCCGGCCGCTGCGCTCGCGGTCTGCGCTCTCGTGCTCCCGGGGGTATCCGGGTCCTACCTTCTGTTGACTCTGGGGATGTATCAGCCCACCCTGTCGGCGGTGAACGATCGTGACGTCGCCTATCTTGGACTGTTTATCGCCGGGGCACTTGTGGGCCTGGGCCTCTTTGTTAGGGCGCTGCAATGGCTTCTGTCGCACCACCTGGGCATCACGCTGTCCATCATGACCGGCTTGATGCTTGGCTCCCTGCGGGCGCTCTGGCCGTGGCAGGGTGAAGGCCGGGAACTGCTCGCTCCTTCCGGTGACGTGCTGGCGGTGATAGCTCTGGGCGCGGCCGGTTTCGTCGCCGTGGTCGTCCTGATTGCGGTTCAGGGGGCACTCACTCGTTCGTCGAGGGCAGCCCACTAGCCCCTGGGTGTTATCCGACTTCTAGACTGGCTCGATGACGCAACATCGATGGGCACTGATCACGGGCGCCAGTAGTGGTTTAGGTGCGCACTACGTGCGACCACTCGCCCGAGCAGGTCACAACATCGTTCTGGTGGCGAGAGACCGAGATCGGCTTCAGGCACTCGCGAACCAGGTGGAGCGGGACTTCGCGGTTGCGACCGAAGTGCTCCCCGCAGATCTTCACATACCCCGCGACGTGGCGAGAGTGGCGACAAGGCTGGCTAATGCGCGGAAACCAGTCCGGGTTTTGGTCAACAACGCAGGCTATGGAATTGGGGACGACCTTGCCACGAGTGACGTGGGCGAGGAGCGCAATCATCTCGCAATCCACGTGACAGTCCCCCTCGAGCTCACCAAAGCTGCCTTGCCCGGAATGCTGGAACGTGGAGAGGGCCGCGTGGTGTTCGTGTCGAGCGTGGCAGGCTACCTGGCTCGAGGCTCCTATTCCGCCAATAAGGCGTGGGGGCTCAGTATGGCGCGCTCGCTCAATGCCACCTATAAGTCTCGGGGCGTTCACGTCAGCGCTGTAGCTCCGGGATTTACCCGCACTGAATTTCACCAACGGATGAGCATGGACATCGCCATGTACCCGCGCTTCCTGTGGTTAGAAGCACCTTATGTCGTGGAGCGCTCACTCCGTGCGGTCGAGGCAGGTCGCGCCGTCACCATCCCGAGCCTTCGATACAAGGTGTTGGTGGCGGTCGCCGCCGTCCTCCCGAAGAGGTTCCATCAAGCGGGAACCTAGGCGGTTACGAGTTCGGCGTCTTCTTTCAGCGATGCTTTCCAGGCGACGAGCTTCTGCACTGTGGGACTGTCGTCCTTCGCGAGTTCTTCCATAGCATCCTCGGGCACATTGAAATTCACGGCCACAAATGCACGGACGGTTTCTGATGAGTCTTTCGCCAGCACTCTCAGCACGTCGCAGGGAGTTGCGTGGTTTCTTGCTAAACAGCTGCGGACACCAACATCGGGGTCTTTCGCCAACTCTTCATAGACCGCGAGCGGGGCGTGATAGGAGAGGGCTGCGCTTTCTCGAATCTTGGGACTGGGGTCTTGGGACATCGTGACGATGCGCTTCACCTTGGATTCGGTGATTTCTGGCGACAGAAAGGACGCGACCGGATCGTCACCGAGACCTACCGCCCGAGCTTCATCAAGCTGGGATTTCATTGCAGTGGTGTTGAATCTGATGCACGACATGACCACAGAGTAACTCCCACTTCTCCGGGTAGCGGGTATCTCGGCACGAGTGGCGCTGTGAAGTCCCTGATAATTCATTTTTCACTCTTACACTGAGCCCATGGCCGATGAGCAAGTCGCAAGCTCCCGAATCTTCACCGTGGCCAACGCCGTCAGTGTGGTTCGGCTCATGGCGATTCCCGTGTTTTTGTGGCTGGTCATCGAGGACCGCCTCCTGATTGCGTTCGTCTTGCTTGTGGTCGCGGTCTTGACTGATTTCGTGGATGGCATGATTGCGCGTCGCATGAATGAGATCACGAAGCTCGGCCAATTCTTGGACCCGTTCGCTGATCGACTCTTTATCGCCGCGACGGTCGTTGCTCTCGCGATTCAAGCCGTTGTGCCCTGGTGGTTTGTGATTGCCGTGATGCTGCGCGACGCGCTGCTCGGAATCGGGGGAGTGGTGATGGCTCGATACGGTGCTGCCACCCTTCCCGTCAAATGGTGGGGCAAGGTTGCCACCTTCGCCATGTTGGTCGTCCTCCCGCTCTTTCTACTCGGCGCTGTCTTCCCGGAGGTCGGTGAGATCACCAATCCGATTGCGTGGGTGCTGGCCTTGGCCACCGTGGTGCTCTACTGGGTGGTCGGATTTTCCTACCTTTTTGACGCCATTTCGATCGCTCAGAAGGCGACTCGCGAGAGTGCCAATTCTTGAGATAGGGTGAGTTCGACCTCGAGGGAGTGGAATGAGCGAGACACCGACCGGCCCGGATAGCCCAGGCGCCCCCGACCCAACGCAGAAGTTTGGTCCGGAGTTCCAGCAGAAGCTGCAGGGTCTTGAATCAGGTGTCTCCCTCGAAGAACAAGAAATCATTGCTGCCCTTCCAGCCGAGTCGGCTTTGCTGATTGTGCGGAAGGGCCCCAACGTGGGTGCCAGGTTTCTCTTAGACCAGGACTCCACCATCGCGGGACGTCACCCGGAGGCTGACATCTTCCTCGATGATGTGACGGTGTCCCGGCGTCACGCAGAGTTTGTGCGACACGGCAGCTCTTTCGAAGTGAAGGACATGGGTTCTCTCAATGGCACGTACTTTGACGGTGTCCTCGTAGACCAGGCGCTCCTCCACGACGGGGCAGAGGTCCAGGTGGGGAAGTTCCGGATGACCTTTTATGCATCGCGGTCCAGTCGTGATGCGGGAGGTTCCGAGTCGTGAGCGCCAGTCCTGCACGGCAGACCTCTGGGTCGAGCCCGAGGCCACAGCTCTTGTCCATAGGCCAGGTTCTGGCCAAGCTCACTCCGGAGTTTTCTGACCTTTCGCCCTCGAAGCTTCGCTTCTTGGAAGACCGAGAGCTTGTCTCTCCGGGCCGCACCCCAGCTGGCTATCGGACTTACTCCGCCGCCGATGTAGATCGTTTGCGATTTGTCTTGACGGCCCAGCGTGACCACTACCTTCCGCTGCGCGTAATCAAGCAGTACTTAGATGAGCTCGAAGAGGGAAAAACCCCCTCTTTGCCTAACTCCGGTCCCGTGACTGGCAACGTGCCGGTTGTTGATTCGAAGCGTCTAACCAAGCAAGAACTGCTCGATCAGACGGGCGCGCTCGCCAGCGTTCTGGATGGAGCCATCTCGGCTGGCTTAGTGGAACCGAAGCGTATTTACTCCGAGCACGACGCCATCGTCCTCAAATCTGTGGTCGATGCGGCACGATTTGGGCTCGAGCCCCGGCACCTTCGAGGGATGCGTTTGGCTGTGGACCGCGAGGTTGGTCTTGTCTCGCAGGCCGTCAGTGCATCAGGCGGAGCGAGTAAGAAAATGTCGAAAGACGAGTTCCGCGAAAAGGGTCGAGAGCTCTCTGACATTTTGACGACTTTGCGGCAGGTCCTTACCCGAGATGCCATCAACAAGCTAGAGTCATAGAATTCCCTCTGGCGACACGCCAGAGCGTTGGATGGGTTCTTAGCCCAGACTTTTTCCGGTTACGGGTATCGTGAGCGGGCACCCCTAAGGGTCAAGTTGAAGATTAAGGTTAGGTGAGAGATGGCATCGTCAGACAACACCACTGAGCAGTACGCGAAAGAGTTGCTGTTCACTGATGGTCTGCCCATCATCGAAGAAGAGCAGGGCTATCGCGGACACATCGCGGCAACCGCTGCGGGCATTACCTACCGTCAGCTGGACTATTGGGCGCGCACCGGTTTGGTGGAACCCACCGTTCAGAGTGCCCAAGGTTCCGGATCTCAACGCCTCTACGGTTTCCGAGACATCCTGGTTTTGAAGCTGGTGAAGCGCCTGCTGGACACCGGGATTTCGCTCCAGCAGATTCGCGTCGCTGTGGAGCAACTCCGGGCCTCCGGTATCACAGGCCTGGCCGAGACCACCTTGATGTCCGATGGTGCCAGCGTCTACCTGTGCACCTCCAACGACGAGGTTATTGACCTTGTCAGCCGCGGCCAGGGCGTCTTTGGCATTGCCGTTGGCAAGGTCCTTCGCGAGGTCGAATCATCCTTGGTGTCCGTTGAGGCCACCAATGCGGGCATCGATCCGCGCGACGAGCTCGCCGCGCGTCGCAACCAGCGCGCTAGCTAGTCTCGGCTCCCGAGAGCTGGACTGAGCGGATTACTCTGTCCAAAATGAGGTCAAAGTTCAGTGCCATCTCTTCGGCACTTTCCCCTGGCCACACGTGCAGGGGGCTCGCCGCTCCCTGAGCCTGCTGCAGTGCGGCTCTCTCCGGGAGCTCGGGTTGCAAAACAAGCGCTCCGAACATTTGCTTGAGCTCATCGATTCGATACTGATGCTCGATGGATTGAGGCCGCACCCTGTTCACGATGAGCCCGAGAGGCTGCAGGCGGGGCGAAACCCCGCGTCGAAGTTCGTCCACCGCGCGGAAAGCCCTCTGCGTGGCGGCAACAGAGAATAACCCTGGTTCCGTCACCACGGCGACACGATCACTCGCGGTCCAGGCCATCCTGGTGAGGCCATTGAGTGACGGAGGACAGTCGATGAGGACGACGTCGTAATCGTCTTCCACCGCAGCCAAGATTTCCTCGAGGCGCCAGATTTCTTTTTTGGTCAGACTTGGCGAGTCAAAAGCCATTGCAGAGGGGGATCCCAGGAGCACATCCACGGTGCCGTTATNGCTTNTCGTCCATCCACTGGGAACAATCGCGTTCTTGACCTGTGAGGAGCGAGGGGAGGCCAAAAGATGCGAGATATTGAGGTGGCGTCCGACGATAACGGCCATTCCGGTAGAGGCATCTGACTGGGGGTCCATGTCCACAACCAGCGTCTTGAGACCCCGGGCGAAGGCTGCTGAGGCAAGCCCCAGTGTCACGGTGGTCTTCCCGACACCACCCTTGAGTGAACTCAGACTGATTACGCGCATCGTGGCTAGCTTAGCCTTGGCTAGGCTTAGGGCTGAGGACGCCCGGCGGGGAAGTGTCGCGGCCTTCAGGAGGGAAACCGTCAATGGTCAGCAAGATTCTCGTGGCAAACCGGGGCGAAATCGCCATTCGCGCGTTCCGCGCTGCCGTCGAGCTGGGTCTCAAGACCGTTGCTGTTTATCCATTTGAAGACCGCTTTTCGCTGCACCGTATGAAAGCTGACGAGGCCTATCAGATCGGCGAGCCTGGCCATCCTCTCCGTGCTTACTTGACCATTGACGAGATTATGCGTGTCGCGAAGCTCTCCGGGGCAGACGCGGTCTACCCCGGATACGGGTTTCTCAGCGAAAACCCCGATCTTGCGAAGGCCTGTGAGGAGGCCGGAATAGTCTTTGTTGGCCCGCCCGCATCCGTGCTCGAAATGGCAGGCAACAAGGTCACAGCGAAGGAATACGCCATAAAAGCTGGCGTTCCCGCATTGGCCTCCAGTGCGGCAACAACCGACCTGGATGCCCTGGTCAAGGCTGCTGACGATATTGGGTTCCCCGTCTTTGCGAAGGCCGTCGCCGGCGGGGGCGGGCGTGGAATGCGCCGAGTAGAGAAGCCAGAAGACTTGAGGGCCGCTCTCGAGGCAGCGATGCGGGAGGCAGAAACAGCGTTTGGCGATGGTCGGATGTTCATTGAGCAGGCTGTGGTGCGACCCCGTCACATCGAGGTTCAAATCATGGCCGACAAGCAGGGCACCACTCTGCACCTCTTTGAGCGAGACTGTTCCGTTCAGCGCCGGCACCAGAAAGTCATTGAGATTGCCCCTGCGCCGAATCTGGACGATTCACTCCGACAGGCAATTCTTCTCGACGCCATAAAGTTCGCGGAATCCATTGGGTACGAGAACGCCGGCACGGTCGAGTTCCTCGTCGACACTGCCGGCGATCGCGCTGGCCAGCACGTCTTTATCGAGATGAACCCTCGAATCCAGGTCGAGCACACGGTGACCGAAGAGGTCACCGACGTCGACCTCGTGCACACCCAAATACGGGTCGCGGCGGGAGAATCTCTGGAATCGATTGGGTTGTCTCAAGCGATGATTGCGACCAGGGGTTATGCGATGCAATGTCGGATTACCACCGAAGACCCTTCCGCAGATTTCCGCCCCGACACCGGAAAGATCACCACCTATCGTTCCCCAGGGGGTGCGGGTATCCGCCTCGATGGTGGAACGGTAAACCAGGGAGCCCAGATCTCGCCCTATTTCGATTCGATGCTGGCGAAGATGACCACCCGGGGGAGAACATTCCAGATTGCGGTGTCGCGCGCTCGCCGCGGGCTCGCCGAATTCCGCATTCGAGGTGTGTCTACCAATATTTCTTTCCTCCAAGCCGTCGTCGAGGACGAGGCCTTTCTGGCGGGTGACGTGTCCACGTCATTCATCGATGAGCGTCCTCACCTGCTGCACACGCGCTCGAGTAAGGACCGTGGGACAAAGTTGCTGTCCTGGATTGCCGACGTGAGCGTCAACAAACCGCATGGTGATGCCCCCGTCGTTGCAGACCCCGTCAGTAAGTTGCCCCAGATTCCCACGGGAACCCCGCCGGCCGGCTCTAAACAGCGGTTGATGGAGCTGGGCCCCGAGGGGTTTGCCAAAGACCTGCGTGCCTCTCGTGCCTTGGCGGTCACCGACACCACGTTCCGCGACGCCCACCAGTCCCTGCTCGCCACTCGCGTACGCACGAGAGACCTTGTGGATGTGTTGCCCGCTGTGGCGCAGACCACTCCAGAGCTACTCTCCATCGAAGCCTGGGGCGGTGCGACCTATGACGTTGCTCTGCGGTTTCTGGGAGAAGACCCGTGGGAAAGACTCCATGCTCTCCGGGAGGGCCTTCCCAATGTCTGCATCCAAATGCTTCTGCGCGGAAGAAACACCGTGGGATACACCCCCTATCCCACGCAGGTGACCAATGCTTTCATCGACGAGTCCACCGCGGTCGGCGTCGATATTTTTCGGATTTTCGATGCGCTGAACGATGTCACGAACATGCGGCCAGCAATCGATGCAGTCCTGGAGACCGGCACCGCGGTTGCGGAGGTGGGGCTCTGCTACTCCGGGAACTTGCTGGATCCCGCGGAGGACCTCTACACGCTGGACTACTATCTGCGACTAGCGGAGGAGATGGTGAGCGCCGGCGCCCACATCTTGGCCATCAAGGACATGGCTGGACTCCTGCGGGCTGAGGCGGCATCCCGGCTCGTGTCCGCCCTGCGGGAAAGATTCGATACGCCCGTTCACCTGCACACTCACGACACCGCGGGAGGTCAGCTGGCCACACTGTTGGCGGCGAGCGCTGCCGGTGTAGATGCGGTGGACGCGGCGAATGCCGCTATGGCCGGAACGACAAGTCAGCCCTCGCTGTCCTCTCTGGTTGCCGCTTTAGAGAACACCGAGCGAGACACGGGACTGAGTTTGCAGGCTGTGTCCGCTCTGGAGCCCTATTGGGAGGCGGCGCGGAAGACCTATCAGCCCTTTGAATCGGGCCTGCCGGGACCAACGGGTCGCGTATACCACCACGAGATTCCCGGGGGCCAGCTGTCCAACTTGCGCCAGCAAGCCATTGCGCTGGGTCTCGCGGACCGTTTTGAGGACATCGAGGACTGGTATGCCGAAGCGAACCGCATGCTGGGTCGCCCCACCAAGGTGACACCCTCAAGCAAGGTTGTGGGTGATTTGGCGCTGCACCTCGTCGCTATGGACGTTGACCCAGCAGATTTCGAAGCAAACCCGGGGGCGTATGACATCCCCGACTCTGTCGTGGGGTTCATGGCCGGCGAACTGGGGGACCTTCCCGGAGGGTGGCCGGAACCATTTCGCTCCAAGATTTTGGAGGGAAAGACTCGCAAGCCGACCCTGGCAGATCTCGCGCCCGATCAGGAGGCAGCGCTCTCCGAGCCTGGGCGGGGCCGCCAGGAAATGTTGAACCATTTGTTGTTCCCAGGGCCCACGGCCGACTACCTCGAGGTGGTCGAGCAGTTTGGCGACCTGTCGGTGATCAAGACCAGGGATTACCTCTATGGCCTTCCGCTCGGTGAGGAGTCCGTTGTCGAGGTGGGACCCGGTGTCAGCCTGTACGTATCCCTTGAGTCCATCTCCGAACCCGACGATCGAGGAATCCGGACTGTGATGGCTGCACTCAATGGCCAAATGCGCCCCATTGGGGTTAGGGATCGTTCTGTTGAGGCGCAGGAAACCCACGTCGAGAAGGCGGATCCTCAGAATCCCCGCCACGTTGCAGCACCGTTTTCCGGTGTCGTCACGGTGGCCTGCGAGGTCGGGGATACCGTCGTCGAGGGTCAGGTCGTTGCCACCATCGAGGCTATGAAAATGGAGGCGGGAATTAGCGCTAGCGTGTCAGGAGTAGTCTCTCGATTTGCAATACCGAAGACCCAACAGGTGGAGGCGGGGGACTTGATTCTGGAAGTCTCACAAAGTTAAAGATTGTTTTGTTTTCTGGATGAATCGATAGAATCAGAGCTCGGCTTGCTCCCACGACCTGTCAGATAAGGACCACCTCAATGGCACGAAAGACCGATTCCACGCCTTCTGCCGAAGGCTCTGTCGAGGTGACGGAGGTGCCGGTCGAGGCTGAGACGGTCGATGCGGGCGCCATCGAGGTAGTCAGTGATGAGAGCATCACCCTTGCCGTGAGCCCAGCGGCCGAGGAGCTCTACCACCGCAGGCCAGAGCATCGAGGGGAAGCCCCCGAGCCTGCTGCGATGCTGACCGATGATCGCCTTATCGATTCGTCAGGTCGCTACCGCGAGGTGCCGGAGGGGTTTTGGCAGCGATTCCTCTACGAAGTGTCTTTCCACTCACTCAATGTGGGCGATTCCCGTGCGGTTCGCGAGCGCAAAGCAATGGATCGAAGAATTTCGTTTCCCTTCGAACAAGGAACTCGATTCGTTCCCGTGCTCACCCGGAAAGGTGGTGTCGGTAAGACCACGGTCACCACACTCCTGGGAATTGCTCTCGCGGAGGTTCGCGATGATCGTGTGCTGGGCATCGACGCAAACCCCGACCGAGGAACCCTTGCCGAGCGAGTCGTCCGCTCTACCGGAGCCACGGTTCGTGACGTTGTTAACCTCTCGGCGGGGATTAATTCCTTCACAGATTTTGCGGAGCTTGTCTCGAAAGATAAGAGCCGTTTCCACGTTCTCGCCTCCGACACTGACCCATTGATGTCAGAAGCATTCGATGAGGACGACTACAACGTCGTGGCCGACCAAGCGGCCCGGTTCTACTCGATAGTCCTGACCGACTGCGGAACGGGTGTTGTGCACTCCGTGATGCGCCCCACCCTGGAGCGAGCTGATGGGCTGGTCATTGTGTCCGGAGGAAGTGTTGACGAGGCTCGTTTGGCGTCGGAAACGCTGACGTGGCTTGAAGCAAACGGGCACGGTGAGTTGGTGAAGAACGCCATTGTGGCTCTGAACACCGCCACCCAAGGCACCAACGTCGTGAAGCTCGACGAAATCGAGCAGCACTTTATTTCTCGAGTGAGAGACGTCGTGCGAATTCCCTACGATCCTCTCCTCGCCGCCGGTTCGATTGTGGACTGGGCGCGCCTGGGTCCTTACACCCGAGAGGCCGCCCGGGAGCTTGCCGCTCTGGTCGTGGAGGGCATGGCTGAGGGCTCCACGGTTCGCTAATGCCGGAGCGCCCCATCCGGCTGTTTGGCGACCCCATTCTCACGAGCCCGACAGAGCCGGTTGACCTCACTGCGCCGAGAACACAAGACCTTGTCACGGATCTTCTCGACACCGTGAAGCTGCCGGGCCGAGCGGGGGTTGCTGCCAACCAAATTGGGGTGGGTCTCGCCGCCTTTAGCTACAACATCGATGGCTTTGTGGGGTATCTCCTGAACCCTCGCCTGGTGAAAGTCTGGGGAGAACCCGAGGATATGTCGGAAGGGTGCCTGTCGGTTCCCGGCTTGACCTACCCCCGGGAGCGTTTCCCCCACGCGATCGCAGAGGGTTACACCCTGGAGGGGGAACGGGTCGAGGTTGAGGGGGAGGGATTGATGGCTCAGGCCCTGCAGCACGAGCTTGATCACCTCGAGGGAGTGCTCTACTTTCAGGGTCTCTCACCCGAGCACAAGAAAGACGCTTTGCGGGCCATCCGAGAATCGGAATGGTTCGGTGCCCCCTAGCTGTGGCACAGTGCAACCGGTTGTGAGCACTTAGACTTGTCGGCTGTGGATGCGCTCGGTCTAGATATTGGTGGCACAAAGATTGCGGGCGCCCGCGTTACCCCCCTCGGGGAATTAGTGGCCCACGCCTCACGGCCCACCACGCCAGACAATCCCGAGCTGATTTTGGATGCTCTGGTCGAAATCTGTGAGGAGTTGGGTGGGCGAGATGNCCTCCCCGCCGTGGGGGTCGCGGTAGCCGCGTTTCTTGACCGCGACAGGGAAAACCTCTTTTTCTCCCCGAATATCGCCTGGCAGAACTTCCCGCTCAAAGCGGAGGTCGAAAAACGCCTTGGGGTTCCGGTGGTGCTGGAGAACGATGCGAACGCTGCGGGCTGGGGTGAGTTCCGCTTTGGAGCAGCCCGCGACGTTCAGTCCATGATCATGTTGACGATTGGGACAGGGGTGGGGGGAGCCCTGGTGGATGATGGGCGACTTCTGGTCGGCGGCTTTGGGATGGCAGCCGAACTGGGCCACCTCATCATTGAGCGCGGCGGCCGCCTGTGTGGATGCGGGAACTATGGATGCCTTGAGCAGTATGCGTCGGGGACGGCACTCATGAGAGATGCCCGGGAGCGCCTCGGGGATGAATCTCTCACCCAGGCAGCGGTGACCGATCTCCTGCGAGAGGGCAATACCCACGCACTCGAGGCCCTCGACGGTGTTGCCCGAGCGATGGGGCGCGGGATTGCCTCGCTGGTCGCGGTCACGGATCCTGAGCTCATCGTCATTGGCGGGGGCGTGGCCAGTGCAGGGGATCTCCTGCTCGAGCCGATTCGTGAAAGCTTTCTCGATACCTATGGCGCGGGGGCCAGGCGGCCCGTTGCCGGCATCGTTGCGGCCACGATGGGAAACACGGCGGGTGTGGTCGGAGCAGCCGATCTCGCCCGTGCGCAGAGGACATCCGGGGCTTAGTCTGGAAGTCCAACTCCGGAGGCAGATGTGTTTTATTGGCTGATGAAGCATTGGGTTATTGGCCCCCTGCTGACGACAGTGTTTCGCCCCTGGGTGAAGGGGTTAGAAAATGTCCCTCGAACGGGACCACTCATTGTGGTGTGTAACCACTTGTCCTTTGTCGATTCAGTCTTTTTGCCTCTCATGATTGACCGCCAGATGGCTTTTCTTGCCAAGAGTGACTACTTCACTGGAAAAGGAATCAGAGGCTGGTTCATTCGTTTCTTCATGACCTCCGCCGGCCAGCTACCCATTGATCGCTCCGGCGGTAAAGCGTCGGAAGCTTCCCTGAACGCGGGACTGCAGGTCCTCGCCGAAGGAGGGGTGCTCGCCATCTACCCCGAGGGAACACGGAGCCCCGATGGCCGGATGTACCGGGGGCGCACCGGAGTTGCCCGCATGATCCTCGAAGCCCACGTGCCCGTGATTCCCGCAGCGGTCATTGGCACAGAGAAGGTAATGCCGTTGGGCTCAAATATCCCCAAAGTCCACCGGGTCGGCGTCGTCATTGGTGAACCACTCGACTTTTCCCGCTTCGAGGGCATGGAGACTGACCGTTTTGTCTTGCGCTCCATCACGGATGAGATCATCTACGAGATGAATGCTCTCAGTGAGCAGGAGTACGTCGACGTGTACGCCTCGACGATTCGGAGCCAGCAGGCGTGAGCATCAGGCACACACAGAGCCTCGAGTAGGCTGGTCCTCGGTGTTTTGCCCCAAGAGAAATGGACACTGTGGATTACAGCGAGCACGTCGTGACACCAAATCCTGGAGTTGTTGAGGGTTTGGACCACTGGCAATCCCTGCCCATTAAGCAGCAACCACACTGGCCGGACGCTGCTGCTGCCGCAGCTGTGAGCGCTGAACTCTCCACGGTCCCCCCGCTGGTTTTTGCCGGTGAAGTGGATATGTTGCGCGAGCGTTTGGCCCGAGTCGCCCGAGGAGAGTCATTCCTTCTGCAGGGGGGCGATTGTGCAGAGATCTTCGTGGGCGCCACCGCTGACCAGATCCGGAACCGGGTCAAGACAATTCTTCAAATGGCAGTGGTCCTGACCTACGGCGCATCACTTCCCATTGTCAAAATGGGGCGGATGGCCGGTCAGTTCGCGAAGCCGCGTTCCAATGACGACGAAACCCGGGATGGAGTGACCCTTCCCGCCTACCGGGGCGACATTGTTAATGGGTTTGATTTCACCGAGGCTTCGCGGACACCCGATCCCGCACGAATGTTGCGTGGGTATCACACCGCCGCCTCCACGTTGAATCTCATTCGAGCTTTCACCCAGGGTGGATTTGCTGACCTGCGGATGGTGCACAGCTGGAATAAGGGGTTTGCGGAGAACCCCGCGAACGCTCGATACGAAGGCTTGGCGCGGGAGATTGACCGCGCAGTCAGATTCATGGAAGCAGCTGGCGCTGATTTCGATGAGCTCAAGAGGGTGGAATTTTACGCAAGTCACGAGGGTCTGCTCATGGAGTACGAGCGTGCGCTCACTCGCATCGACTCGCGGACCGGGCTGCCCTACGTCACCTCTGGGCACTTCCTCTGGATTGGGGAGCGCACCCGAGATGTCGATGGCGCCCACGTGGACTTCTTCTCACGGGTCCGAAACCCCATCGGTGTGAAGCTTGGACCCTCCGCCACAGCGGAGACGGTAAAAGAACTCTCGGATCTGTTGGACCCCCATCGCGAACCCGGTCGCCTCACCTTTATTACTCGCATGGGCGCTGGAGAAATTCGAGCAAAGCTTCCCCCGCTGTTGAAGGCTTCTCAGGAGCTTGGCATCACCCCACTGTGGGTGTCGGACCCTATGCACGGCAATGGCATCACCACTCAGACGGGGTACAAGACTCGTCGCTTTGATGACGTTGTCGATGAGGTGAAGGGATTCTTTGAGGCACATCGGGAAGTGGGAACACACCCCGGTGGCATCCATGTTGAACTCACCGGCGATGATGTCACCGAGTGTCTCGGTGGTTCGCAAAAGATTGACGAGCTCGGTTTAGAGACCCGCTACGAATCTTTGTGTGACCCGCGCCTGAATCACCAACAATCCCTGGAACTCGCGTTCCTGGTGGCGGAGGAGCTCAGTCACTCCTAGGCGAAGCTCCTGATGGTGACGAGGCTGCCCTTGGGGATTTCCTGTCCGGCGCTCGGGCTCATACTGGTCACCCATGCCCGATCCCAGTCGGACTCCTCAATCTCGGTTTTGACCTCAACCTCAAAGCCCAATGCCTCCAGAGCATCTCGGGCATCGGCAATGGACTCATCGATGAGGTCGGGAAGCATCACGAGTTCGGGTCCCCGGGAGACGATCATGGTGAGGGTGTCTCCCGGCCGCGGTGTCATGCCAGCGGGAAGTGTGACCTCGACGACATAGCCCTCGGGAACAGTGTCAGAGAATGCACCATCACCGCCCACGACTCCGGTGAGGCCGGCACTTTGCAGAAGCTCACGAGCCTCATCGACGGGTAAGCCGGCAACGCTGGGCAGTGGCCCGGCAGACACGACAGCGTTCACCGTGGACCCCGCGAGAATCTGCGATCCTGCCGCCAGAGGCGCATCAAATTCGTCACTCAGGCGCAGCACGGATCCCTCATCGACAAAATCGTTGAACTCCTGGCTGGTTGTTCCGAGGATGAGGTTTACCTCCTCCAGGGACCCACGAACTTCCTCCAGCGTTTGTCCAGATATCGCGGGAACCGCCACAGGGTTGGGACCGAGGGACACAATCAGTCTGATCTCGCCCTGTTTTTCTATGTCCGAACCGGCGGGAGGATTGGTTCCTTTGACGGTCCCTTCAGGGAGCACTAAATCA
>JGI11705J14877_10000338_pt1 | contig 29627 bp, 28 predicted proteins | sample Etolaghawater15m_FD_14877 | JGI IMG/M metagenome (IMG submission 14877)
CAAAGGTGAAAAAGTTTCGTATACTTCAGTCTACCCTTCCAGCTCATTCAAGTGAAAGAAAAAAACGGTAGCGGGCATCTTTTCCGTAAATCCGGACAACGTTTGCCAGGATACTATAATTTTCTATTGTTATCCTCTACGCCCCCTGTCATAATGATTTTCATTTTTATGACAGGGGGCATTTCTACTTACACAGTCCTCTGTTGCACCTGTCACCACTCTTGCTGCAAAGATATCCTACATGACTGCTCCAACATATCATATTAAGCAACTCGTTCCTGGCGGCCCTGGGTTAAGTCACAACGAGAATAACCACATCACTCTGATCGAGGGTGTCATATCCGGTGAGACCGTTACGGCAACGATCCGGCAAGCCGGCAAAAAACACGATAATGGTGTCGCTCAATCAATCATTCACCCGTCCGCCATGCGCATCCAGGCTCCCTGTCGGTATTACAAGCTCTGCGGAGGGTGCAATTTCCAGCACATGACCTATTCCTGCCAGCTCCAGGAAAAACATGCAATCCTGAAGAATTTACTTCTGAACAGCGCCAGTCCCCTGCTCCGCGAAGCCGCCACAGCCATGCTCGCTGCCCCCCTGGCCTCACCATCTCAAACGCACTACAGACAACGCATCCGTCTCCAGGTGGATGACAACCGGATCCTCGGGTTCCACAAGCGCCGCAGTCATACCTGTGTGGCAATAGATTCCTGCCTCCTGGCATCACAGGAAATCAATGACTGCCTCGCAAACCTTCTGCTTCAGGATTCATTCAACAGAATCCTCCAGCAGACCGAAGCACTCGAAATACTGTCCGATCCGGACAGTACATCAATCATCCTTCTTATTCATTTCAAACGCAAACCACGTCCTGCCGATGAGCAGTATGGACGTGAACTGGTTGCCTCAATTTCCAGTTTAAAAGATATTTTCTTCACCGGCGCTGGATTTGCTGCAACAGGCCATGCTTCTCTTTCATTCACCCTGCCGCCACTCATCCCTCACACCACAAAAACAGTGCAACTGTCTTTTGAAACGGGCGGATTCTGTCAGGTGAACGTGGCACAAAACACCAATCTGGTAAAAACTGTTCTCGATTTCTGCGCTGTCACAAAGAAAGATACTGTTCTTGATCTATTCTGTGGAATGGGTAATTTTTCCATACCTCTTGCGGAACGGTCACAGTCAGTTCTGGGAATAGAGGGGCAGGGGTCTGCCATTCGCAGTGCCAGAAAAAACAGCAGTAATGCAGGACAGAACAACACCACCTTCAGGAAGCAGCCAATTCATGCTGCATGCTCGGAACTGGCAAAGGCAGGCAACCTCTTCGATTGTGTCATACTGGATCCGCCACGACAGGGCGCTCCCGGCCTTGCCAGGGTGCTGAGCGCCCTCTGCAGGAAACGTCTGGTCTACATTTCCTGCGACCCGGTGACTCTCTGCCGTGATCTGGAAGATTTGTTGCAATATGGATTTGTTATTCAGAAATTACAGCCCATCGATATGTTCCCTCAGACGCATCATATCGAAACCGTGGCCCTCCTTGAAACGGCCTGAAATCACATCATTTCGACCGATCTGCTCCGCGCTCTGTCCCTGAAAACCATTGACAGAATCACGCTTTGGCAGTAAACGAGTGAATGAAATCATTCCTTTTTTCATCCATCACCATCGATAAACATACTGAAAAATCATGAGCAAAGAAAATACGCAAATCCTAAATCAACGTCGAGAAAAAGCAGATGCCCTGTCCGATCTTGGCGTTAACCTCTACAGCAACGGGTTCAAGCCGGACAACCGGATAAAGGAACTCATCCCAAAAGGGGAACATCTGGCTGCTGAGACCCTGGATGAAACCAACTATACCTATTCCATTGCCGGCCGCATTATGTCCATGCGCAAATTTGGCAAAGCAGCTTTTTTCCACCTTGTTGACAGTTCAGGCCGTATTCAGGTCTACATCAAAAAAGATGCTCTTGGTGATGAAATTTTTTCCTCTTTCAAAAAATGGGATATTGGCGATATTGTCGGAATAGAGGGCAAACTTTTCAAGACCAAAACCGGCGAGCTTTCCGTCCTGGCTGACAAACTGGTGATGATTTCCAAATCCCTTCGTCCCCTGCCTGAAAAGTTCCATGGTCTCACCGATGTGGAGACACGATACAGACAACGCTATGTTGATCTTATTGTTACCCCCCAAAGTCGTGAAACATTTAAGAAACGTGTGGAGATCGTCCGCCTGATTCGTGAGTTTCTCTCCAATCGCGGCTTTATGGAAGTTGAAACTCCCATGATGCATTCTGTGCCAGGTGGTGCCACCGCCAAACCATTCAAGACCCATCACAATGCTCTTGACATGGAACTCTATCTCCGCATTGCCCCTGAACTCTATTTAAAACGACTTCTCGTTGGTGGCTTTGAACGCGTTTTTGAGATCAATAGAAATTTCAGAAATGAAGGACTTTCCACCCGGCATAACCCCGAATTTACCATGCTTGAATTTTATCAGGCCTATGCCACCTATCACGACCTGATGGAACTCACCGAGGAGATGATCTCCTGGCTCTGTGATGAAGTCAATGACACCATGGAAATTGAATATCAGGGAACCAAAGTCAACCTCGCTCCACCCTGGAAACGGATGACCATGGATGAAGCCCTCATTGAAGTCGCTGGAATTGATGCGGCTGATCTTGGCGATGACGAAAAAGTACTCGCTCTTGCCAAAGAAAAAGGCATCCAGCTCGAAGAACAGGCTGGACCGGGAAAAGCAAAAACGGAACTCTTTGAACTCCTTGTTGAAGAAAAACTTATTGATCCGACATTTATCACCGCCTATCCCACGGAAGTATCACCACTCGCGAGAAGAAATGAAGAAAACCCCGACGTCACTGACCGCTTCGAACTCTTTGTCACCGGCCGGGAACTTGCCAATGCCTTTAGTGAGCTGAATGATCCGATAGATCAACGGCAGCGTTTTCAGAAACAGATCGATGAGAAAGGGAATGATGACGAAATCCATTCTGTTCTCGATGAAGATTTTGTCCGTGCCCTTGAATATGGTATGCCATCGGCTGCTGGAGAAGGTATCGGCATTGACCGACTGGTGATGCTCCTCACTGATTCTCCATCAATTCGTGACGTTATCCTCTTTCCACATTTAAAACCAGAAGTCCCAAAAGAGCAAAAAAAGAAAAAGAAGAAAAAAAGTGTTTGAGTGGTTCATAAGCCTTCGCTACCTGCGGGCACAGCACAAACAAAAGTTCATATCACTCATTTCATTTATCTCCGTTGCCGGCATTACCATGGGTGTTATGGCACTTATCGTGGTGCTGGCTGTATATTCCGGTTTCACAAATGGTCTGCGTGACCAGATCCTTGGGATCAACTCCCACATCATTGTCCAGCGCCTCGGTGGAATAATCCCGGACTATACTCTGGTACGCGACAGGATTGTTACCGTAAACGATGTCACCGGAGCCACACCCTATCTCTACGCACAAACACTGCTATCCGGCACACGAGGTGGAACCGGTGTGGTGCTTCGTGGAATCGACCCGGCAACTGCAGGAGGAGTAATCGCACTTCCTGAACAGATGGTAGAAGGAAGCGTGGATGGGCTCATTCAGGATACTGACAGCAGGCTTCCCGGGATCATACTGGGCATTGCCCTGGCTACGGACCTTCATGTATCAGTTGGCGGCAAGGTACGCCTTATTTCACCATCGGGCCCTCTGACGCCCATGGGCGTCATCCCCAAAATAAAAACCTGCCGCATAGTCGGTATTTTCGAATCAGGAATGTATGAGTATGATTCGACAATTGCCTACATGCATATACCTGCTGTTCAGGACTTTCTCGAAAGTGGTGATGTGGTTCACGGGATTGAAGTCACGGTGAAGGAAAAAGAGTTAAACCGAGCAGACCGTGTCGGAAAACAAATTGTCGAACTTCTGGGCAGCACATTTGTGGCCAAAGACTGGATGTCCATGAACCGCAACCTCTTTGCCGCCTTCAAGCTTGAGAAAATCGGAATGTTTATCTGTGTTGCCCTGATTATTCTGGTGGCAGCCCTCAATATTGTTTCCGCTCTTATCATGGTCGTAATGGAAAAAGATAAGGATATTGCCATACTCAAATCCATGGGAGCAACATCCGGAACCATCATGAAAATCTTCTTTTATCAGGGACTGGTCATAGGAGTCTCCGGCACTATTCTGGGAGTTATCAGCGGCCTCGGACTTTGTGAAATCCTGTCCCGCTACCAGTTTATTGAACTTCCGTCTAACGTCTACCCTATGAATACCCTGCCCATCAAAGTATTACCCATGGATGTTACTATCATTGCAGTTTCCGCACTTGTCATCACCCTGTCCGCCACCATATATCCCTCCTGGAAAGCGTCACGGGTGAAGCCTGCCGAGGTGCTTTCATAATGGTGCATCAAGAGACGCTTTTTTCCGCGAAAAACATCTGCAAAAGTTATCACAGCGGGACGGAAAAGATTCAGGTTCTCAACGGTCTTGAATTCAGTATTAACAGGGGTGAGATGATGGCCATTGTCGGGGCATCGGGATCGGGAAAAACAACTCTGCTGCAGATCCTAGGAACCCTTGACAGTCCCGATAGTGGTGAGATTTTGTTCAACGGCAGAAACCTGACGACTATGAGTGATAATGCTCTTTCACGTTTCCGTAACAAATCCGTGGGATTTATTTTTCAATTTCATCATCTCCTTCCAGAATTCACAGCCCTTGAAAATGTTATGATGCCTGGACTTATTGCGGGAAAGACAAAGCTTGAGATGAAAGGCCCCGCAATGAAACTCCTGAAGCAGGTTGAACTCGACCACAGAACCGGACACAAAGTCAACGAACTTTCGGGCGGCGAACAACAACGGACTGCTCTTGCCCGGGCACTCATCATGAAACCTGCTTTACTTCTTGCAGATGAACCAACGGGAAATCTTGATGGTCGTTCAGGGAATATTGTCTTTGATCTTATCAAATCCCTGTGCAGAGATATGCAGCTCGCCACGATAATGGTGACTCATAATAGAGAACTTGCTCAAAAAATGGACTCTATTTTCACTCTCGAAAACAACCTTCTTATTCGACAGTCCACAGGCTCCAGTCACGATATGACCACTGAATAATTTAACCCCTCTTACCATTTTTTTTTCAACAACGACATTACATCTCTCTGTTTCAGGGGGGGAAATTACTCACTTTTCTCCAAAAACCTCCGATGAGCCAGCATCATCTGTATCTGGCTATACGAAAAATCATCTCCAAGCTGTAATTTTATGGCTTTCAGGGTATCATCTTTCGCTGCTGCTATCCCTGCGGCAATACGCTTCTGCAAATCAGGGGAAAGCAAAGTATCAACGGACAGTTTCCCAGTTTCAACAAAAAAACAGAGATGTTTTTCTATTGTACCGGGGGCAAGCCCCCGCTCCCCTGCAATATCCTTAACACTTTTTCCAGCGCTAAACATCTCCAGGCTGATATCTCTGGTAGATTTCTTTCCAGATTCCATCGTTTTCGGTTTATCTGTTTCAGGCTCTGGCAATGACACTGTCTCAATATTTTCTTTTTCTCGATAGGCACGAACAAGGGTTACAATGTCATCGCCGTAATTTTCGACGGTCTTTTTTCCAACACCTGGAATTGCCAGTAATTCTTTCAGACTCTGGGGCAGACAGACCACAATCTGAATCAACACACGCTGATACAGAACCTGGAATCTGGCCACATCAAGTTCCGTCGCCTTTGCTGTACGCCAATCGCGGAGAATATCAAAGAGTTCAGGATGTTCAATGTCAGATTCGGTGTAGGTTGCAGCCTGCTGCTTTTTCACCGTCAAGGGTTGGAAATCTATTTCTGCGACAGACACTGCCCGCAGATATCCCGATGGTGAAAAACCGTTTTCACAGGATTTCATTCCTGCAGATTTTACCACTATCTCTTTTCTGCAGTTATTAAGAACATTACTAATTTTTTTCCGCAGTTCTTTGTTATCCGTTTCAAAATGCAGGCTTTGCACGGAGCCATCAAATATGGCAGAAAACTTCTCCTGAAACCAGTAAGATGCCTTTTTAATCCGATCCAGAATGTGTTTGTCGGTCTCCGGCAGGTTATTGTCTTTGAAAATAGTCCAGAGCTGATTCCTGAAATTTTCACTCACTGAAAAAATGGATTCCCGAGCCTGCTGTTCAATAAGGCCCAAGTCACCTGTACCCGAGAGCTGGATCACTCTTGCATTGCGCGTCAGCAAGTGGACAAGATAGCCAAGATGTTTTGCCAGCAGGGTAAAATCAAAACACTCGTAGAGAAGTTTTTGCTGATAGCTGATTTTTGCATCGTGAAGGATTTTCTCAGATGGCGGATTGCTGCGACACAGTTTGTCAAACTGCAATACCACACGATCCGTAGCCACTCCACTTGTATTAATGGGTGAACTGAGGACCAGACCTTCCAGCGTTTTACAGCGACTGAGCGCTACATACACCTGCCCATGGGCAAAGGCTGCCTGAGCATCAATAATTGCCCGTTCAAAGGTAAGCCCCTGACTCTTATGGATAGTGATGGCCCAGGCAAGTTTCAGGGGATACTGATCAAACCTGCCGACAACTTCCTCTTCTATCTCCTTATTCGCCTCATTTATTGTATATTTGATATTTTCCCAGCTGACTGGCTCCACTTCAACCTCTTCAGCATCTCCCGGACACAGCACAAATATTGTCTTCCCAATAATGGCAGTGATCTTTCCAATTTTCCCATTATAGTACTCCTTTTCAGGAGACGGATCATTACGGACAAACATGACCTGGGCCCCTTTTTTCAGGGTCAGTTGTGGCAGTGTTGGATAAATATGTTCAGGGAAATCTCCGGAGATATCAGCAGTAAATGAATATTTCTTTCCATCAAGCTCCCGTAATCGTGTCTGGTTAATTGACTCCGCACTGGCATTGTGGGTGGTAAGAGTAATATAGCCCTGATCTTCCGAAGGGATAAAATCACTAATAAAACGCTCATTCAAGGCCTCAATGGTGGGCAAATCGAGTCTGTTTTCCCGCACACTGTTCAGGATGCTGATAAAGTTTTCATCGGATTGTCTGTAGATATGCTTGAGCTCGATAGTGAGCAACTTCGTCTGCGACAGGGCCTTGCTGGAAAAGAAGTAGACCGATTCATAATATTTCTGCAGAAGATTCCACTCATGCTGTTTTGCCACGGGTGACAGCTGATGCAGATCACCAATCATCAGTAGTTGCACTCCTCCAAATGGCTGTTCACTGTGACGATGACGTCGTAAGGCGGCATCCACTGCATCGAGCAAATCAGCCCGTACCATACTGATTTCATCGATTACCAGCAGATCAAGACTCTGTATGATCTTCTTTTTTTCTTTGGAAAAACGAAACTGACGCTGACTGTTTCGTTCGTATGAATCACTGCCGGGAATATAAGGACCAAAGGGGAGCTGAAAAAACGAGTGCAGGGTTACTCCTCCGGCATTCATTGCAGCTACGCCGGTGGGAGCTGTAATGATCATCCGCTTGGGGGACTGTTCCTGAAGGCCATGAAGAAAGGTGGTTTTACCGGTTCCCGCCTTTCCTGTCAGAAAAAGAGTACTACCGGTATACTGAACGAAATCACTTGCCAGCTGCAGTTGGTGGTTGATGGGAGACATGGAAAGGCAGGTGATAGAATTCCTGTTACCCGATTTTGAGATAATTTCTCAGTATATCGGCAAACAACGGGGCCAACGAGTAGACTTCAAGCAGATCATCACTTACCCTTCCGGGATAGCTGTCGGAACCAATCACCTTAGTAATGGAGCTGTCTAGAAAACGCTTACGGGCATCGCCTGCCATCACAAGATGAGTGGCAAGCACTGCAATACCGGTTGCTCCTGCATCTCTACAACGTTCTGCCGTCTGGATAATGGAACCACCGGTACGAATCATATCATCACAGATCACCGCAGTCTTCCCCTTGACGACACTTGAAACCTGACTGACGATGGTCTTGTCGGTATCGTAACGGTCCTTGTCGGCTGCAGTGTGCGAACATTTAAGGAGGCTGGCAAGTTTCGCCACCTGTTTTGAAAAGCCATAATCGGGAGAGACCAGAACAAACTCCCCAAGATCCATCTTCTTCAGATGTTCAACCACAAGCTCGCCGGTCCAGATATGTTTCGTTGAGACTTCACCTCCATGGGCATGCAGCACAGCCTCGGAGTGGAGATCAACAAAGGCGACGAAATCGGGACGAGCCCGGAATATCTGTCTGGCCCTGGTGACCCCCTTGGGAATCTCAAACGTACCGCGTTTCGCCCGTTCCATGGTGGAGTAACCAAGGTAGGGAATAACCACATTAACGCTTGCCGCATTGTAGTAACGCCCACCCTGAATAAGATCCATCAGCTCCTGATGTGATTCTTCAGTATGGGTGCTGGCAATAATAATCAGAGCTTTTCCGGCAATGTCCTTCGGGAAGGCATGATAATTTTCACCGTCGGCAAAAACCCTGCGCTCCATGGCGGTAAACGGAAGGCCAAGCTCGGCAGCAACTTTCTTCCCGACGTCGCTGGAGGCCAGATTGGCCACCACCACATATCCGGAACGGCTCTTCATCACAGGGCTGAAGCGATTGCATCACCCATGGCAGCCGTATTCACAGTCCGCGTCGGATCAATGGCAATATCGGCGGTATGAATCCCCTTTTCCAGGGTGGTCTCAACTGCATTATCGATAGCATCAGCTGCGGCATCCAACCCAAAGCTGTAACGCAGCATCATGGAGGCGGAAAGAATTTCGGCAATGGGGTTAGCTAATCCTTTTCCAGCAATATCAGGGGCTGATCCGCCAGCAGGCTCGAAGAGACCGAATTTTTCCTTATTGAGGCTCGCCGATGCAAGTAATCCCATAGAACCGGTGAGCATGGCGGACTCGTCGGAAATAATATCTCCGAACATGTTTCCGCAAAGCATAACATCAAACTGGTGCGGGTCACGGACAAGCTGCATGGTCGCATTATCGACATACATATGGGCCAACTCAACATCAGGATACTCCTTTGCCACCTCGATGACCACTTGCCGCCAGAGAACCATGGTAGTGAGAACATTGGCCTTGTCGATGGATGTCACCTTCTTACTGCGAAGTCTTGCCGCATCAAAGGCCATACGGGCGATGCGGTCAATCTCAGATCGTTTATAGGCCATGGTGTCATAGGCGCGTTCGTCGGGACCTTCTCCTTCACGTCCCTTCGGGGTTCCAAAATAGATACCGGAGGTAAGTTCCCGAACACAGAGAATATCAAACCCGTCTTTAATAATATCAGCCCGCAGGGGACAGGCACTGGTAAGCGACTTAAAGACACGTGCCGGACGCAGGTTGCAAAAAAGGTCAAAATGTTTACGAAGAGGAAGAAGGGCTGCACGCTCAGGCTGCTGCTCGGGAGGCAAACTCTCCCATTTGGGACCACCGACAGAACCAAAAAGAATGGCATCACTCTTCTCACACAAAGTGAGAGTGGAGGCTGGAAGCGCCTCACCGTGATTATCAATAGCTATTCCACCGACATCGGCATATTCATAGCTGAGAGTGAAGTCAAATTTCTTCTGAGCCACATCGAGTACTTTAATGGCTTCCGCCATCACTTCAGGGCCAATACCATCACCTGCAAGGACTGCCACTTTCTTCATTTTATCACCATATTCTGACACACAGGTTTTTATCCTGCCTTGTTTTTAATAGAAAAACTCCAATTTATAGTCGCCTATTTCTAGCAAATCCATTGCCATTTTACCAGTGTAAAAAAAATGCATGACCATTTGACTCTTCTACCCATGCTTTGATAAACTAAATTAAGTATTCTTCGAAACAGAGTAGATCCACCATTCTCTTTGATCGAGGACAAGTCCGACAGACAAAGATTTCTTCTTTTGATCTCAAGAGACACCCTTCAACGTGGAGAATTAAGGTTGCGAATATTACTCATCTTTTTCCTCCTGCTCTCTTCCCTTTCTCCAGCAATAGCCGATGAATCTTCATTGACATTTGGCATTTTCCCAAGACGCAATGCCCAGATAACCTATGAACTTTTCAGTCCTTTAACGGATTATCTCAGTTCAGAGCTGGGACGGCCGGTCACCCTGGATATCAGCAATAATTTTGAGGAGTTCTGGCAGAAACTGACAGCGGGAAAGTTTGATCTTATTCACTGCAATCAGTACCACTATCTGGCTGCCAGGAAAAATTTCAATTTCGAGCTCATTGGCACCAATGCAGAGTTTGGAAAAACAACAATTGCCGGTTCTATTATTGTCCGAAAGGACTCGGGATTTGATTCATTAAAAGATCTCAAGGGAAAAACAATTCTTTTCGGCGGTGGTCCAAGTGCCATGCAGAGCTACATCGTCGCCACATACCTTTTACGTCAGGCAGGTCTTGCATCAGGAGATTACAAAGAAAAATACGCCATTAATCCAACAAATGCCATCCTTGCCACCTATCACCAGCAGGCCGATGCTGCCGGTTCCGGTGACAACAATCTCCAAATGGACAGGGTCAGAAATCTTATTGATGTTTCACAGCTCAGGTTTCTTGCTCTTGGTCAACAATTGCCGCAACTCCCCTGGGCTGTATCCGGCCTTCTTTCTCCAGAACTTCGTCTGCAGATTCACACAATACTGACAACGATGGATCAAACTGATAAAGGTCGCACCGCATTGCATGCCGCTTCGCTCGATAAAATCATTCCGGCCCACGATAAAGACTTTGATCCTTTTCGAGAAATCACCTGGACAATCAGAGGTGAACAATTTTGAAGGAGCAAAACCAAGGCAACAAAAACGACCGTTTAGGTGTTCGCCATTCCCTTGGAGCCCGATTTTCTCTTCACATTTTTCTCGTCTTGATTATTGCTAACTTTTTCAGCATGTTATACATATACAAAACAGAAGAAAAGAGCAATATTCATGACCTCCGGAATCAGGCCGAGGTTATAGGCAGCTACATTGCCTCCTCCGTCCCCCAGCATATCCTGAACTATGACTTCATATCACTCGATACGACACTGAACGAAGCGATGCAGTTAAAAGGTCTTCACTACACAGCAATCATAGCAGAAAATGAAGTTTGTATTGCAGCCAGAGTTTCCCCCTTATGGGGTAAGGACACGCAGGCGACTGAATCCCCTTTCCCAAGCTTTGAAAAACAACTCAGTACGATTCAACTCCTGCGACGAACAAGCCTGGAACACATTGATGTTTCAACACCCATTATCTTTGGTGACAATTACCTGGGGCGGGTTATTGTTGGATTATCCCTGGATATCAGTAAAAAAAAGACAGAGGATTTCCTGGCAATTCTTCTCATAGTAAACGCAATAGTAGCCTTTTTTGTTGCTGCTGGAGTATATCTATTCTTCTGGAAAACCACATTACAGCCAATCTATCATTTGATAGATGGAGCAAAGCGGGTAGCCCAGGGGAACTACAATGAACCTGTTGCTCTCGCCGGATCGGATGAAATCGGCATGCTGACCAATTCATTTAACACCATGATGTCGGCGCGAAAACTCGCAGAGGAGGACATACGAAAAAGTCGTAAGGACTGGGAACGACTTTTTAATGCGGTCGATGATGTGGTCACCATTCAGGACAACAACATGCGTATTTTGCAGGCAAATGATGCGGCGGGCAGATTACTGGATAAAGACCCGAATGAACTCATTGGGATGTACTGTTACGATGTCTTCCGGGAACAGGTGGACGGAATCTGCCATGGATGCCCCACAATTGAATGTCTCAAGGATCATCAACATCACCATGCAGACGTAGAATACTCTGAACTGAAGAAAATTTTCCATGTCTCAGCCTTTCCTATTCATGATGAAGAGCTGGGATGGATTGGTATAGCCCATATTGCCCGTGACATCACAGATCAGAAAAAACTTGAGGCCCAATATCGACAGGCCCAGAAAATGGAAGCCATTGGCACTCTTGCCGGTGGTATCGCCCACGACTTCAACAATATCCTCACTCCGATCTTTGGCTATGCACAACTCATCAAATTAGATGCGCCATCAGGCAGCCAACTGGAAAAAAACATCGATCGCGTTCTCCATTCCTCCGAGCTGGCCCAGAAACTGGTGAGACAGATCCTCACATTTAGCCGGGAGCGTCAACATGAAATGGACGCTGTACAGCTGCAACCAATCATAAAAGAATCCATGAAACTGTTGCGAGCCTCCATCCCGACAACCATCGAATTCAAAATAGCTCTGGATGAAACGTGTGGCAATGTTCTGGTCGACCCCACCCAGATTCATCAAATCATAATGAACATCTGCACCAACGCCTTTCATGCTATGGAGTCTTCAGGTGGAACTCTTGGAGTTACTTTGAGTCAGGTATACCTTGACAAGATGACTGCTCCCCTCAAAGGAAATCTCTCCCCGGGCGCCTATGTAATGCTTCAGATAAGTGACACGGGATGTGGCATGGACGAGGCGACCCGAGACAGAATTTTCGAACCATTCTTTACCACAAAAACAGAGGGCAAAGGGACTGGCATGGGGTTATCCGTGGTTCATGGAATTATCAAGGAATACGCAGGCGCCATCCTTGTCTATAGCGAACCTGACGAAGGAACCACTTTTACCATATATTTCCCGGTAATCGATCACACCACTCCTCCTGTAATCCAATCGCCAGAAAAAGATACCGCTACTACACTCCCCGCTGGTAAAGAACACATTCTGGTGGTCGACGACGAAGAGCTTATTGTTGACCTGGAACGAGGGTTATTAGAGGGACTGGGGTACCGGGTTACTTCCTTTACTAAAAGTGAGCAGGCCCTGCAGGCATTCCAGGATACTCCCAAAGCCTTTGATCTGGTGATTACAGACATGACCATGCCCAAAATCACAGGAATACAACTTGCTGAAGAGTTGATGGCTATCCGCCCAGATATACCAGTTATACTCTGCACGGGACATAGCCGCATCACAATAGAAGAAATTCAAAACTGCTCAGCGATAACAAGCTATTTACCCAAACCGATCGACTTGTTTCGGTTGACAGAAGTTATCCGCGAGGTTCTTGATGGAAAAGAACAGGGGGCTTCCACCCGGCTATCATTTGCAGAAAAGCACTCTACCCCAGTGAAAAAATGATTAACATTCTATTCAAAACAATTCTCTTCTGCTTCTTTAGCCTTCTTTTTCTAACCAGTTCTGTGAGATACTCCAGTGCCGAAATCAAAGTAGGGGTACTCGCAAAACGGGGACCCAGCAGGGCGATGGTACAATGGACACAGACTGGAAAATACCTGACAGACATCCTGGGTGAACAGGTTGTTATTATTCCGATAAAATTCACATTAATCGAATCAATGGTCAAAACTGGTCGCATAGACTTTCTCTTTGCCAACTCAGCCTTTTTCGTTGAAATGGAAAAGAAATATCAGGCACGGCCCATAGCAACCGTAATCAATTCCCTGGATAACAAGCCCCTGGATAAATTTGGTGGAGTTATTTTTACCAAAAAAGGGAGTGGTATCAGAAAACTTGAGGATATCCGGGAAAAACGATTCATGACGGTTAAGTTTACTTCCTTTGGAGGGGGACAGATGGCCTGGAGACTCCTGCTCGACAACAACATTGATCCCCAGAAGGAAACCGCAGCCTTCCTGGAAGCCGGAACCCATGATCTTGTCGTACGAGCTGTAGAAAGTGGACGAGTTGATGTTGGAACAGTACGAACTGACACCCTGGAACGGATGCAGAGTGAAGGTAAAATTCAGATAAATACATTCCATATCATTCATGCAATAGCAGATGATTTCCCTTTTGTACGCAGCACCCGGCTTTATCCCGAATGGCCTATGGCGGCAATGGCACACACAACCACGGAACTCTCGGACAGAGTTGCGGCGGCCCTGCAGAAAATTCAGCCGGATTCGCCAGCGGCTAGAGCTGCCAGTATCATGGGCTGGACAGCGCCATCGGACTACAGCAGCGTACGGGAGTGCTTAGAAACAATCAAATACAGTATTTTTGTTCCCTGAATCCAGATATTCCAACTATCAATTTCTGTCTTGAGAGTTCCCTTCAGTTGCAACGGGGACAAAAACCAGAAGATTTCGGCTTGCTTCGGAGTAGGGAAGAATATATTCAACCTGGGAATAAAGTAAAAACCTGACGGGAGAGGCTGTCTCTTTCCATACTGTCAGCTCTTCCTGCCATTTTGGCCCTTTCATGCAGATAACCTTCACTCCGGGTTGGATAAAGCGGCTACTCATATCCAGAAACATCTTTACTTCGGTTACAGCGCGACTGGTGATATACGTGTAGCCACCATCCGATGGTAATACGGATTCATCCTCAACCCGACAATTCAGAATAGAAAGCCCTGTTAGTCGCAGAGTTCTTGCTATATGAGAAAGAAAGGCTACTCGTTTTTGACGAGGCTCAACAAGGGTAAGCTGCAAATCGGGCCTGGCAGCCTTACAGACAAGTCCTGGAAAACCAGCCCCGGTGCCAATATCAAGCAAATGCGCGCTGTCTCCTTCAAGCAAGGGCAGAAGAGTGAGGGAATCGAGGAAATGTTTTTCAAGAATTTCCCTGTCCGTTGCCTTTTTGGCAATAAGATTAATTTTTCCACTCCAGTGCTTCAACTCTTTGAAGTAGACAGAGAGCCTGCTCAATGCATCCGCATCAAGCTCCGGGAGACCAATGGCATGACATCCTTCACGCAAACCTTCGCTGAAATCAAAATCCTCTTTCACCATTTATCTGTCTTTGAGACGCTCGGTTACAGAGGCTGCATGAGCAGTCAAACCTTCCAGGTTGGCAAGGAGTCGAATATGATCTCCGTCTTCTCTGAGAGCCTCCTCCGAATAACTGATAATTGAACTCTTCTTGAGAAAGGTCTCAACACCGAGTGCTGAAGAAAATTTTGCCGTTCCCATGGTAGGCAACACGTGATTGGGGCCAGCAATATAATCTCCTGCTGCCTCGGGAGTATGGTGTCCTAAAAAGATTGCCCCTGCGTGACGAATCCGTGGCAGAATCTTCCAGGGATCATCAACCATCAGCTCCAGATGCTCAATGGCGATATCATTGGCAATGACGATTGCCTCTTCCAGGTCTGCTGCAATAAGAATCACACCGCGATCTGTAATTGCTTTGGTGGCGATTTCTGCACGACTGAGTCCTCCAAGCTGACGATCAAGCTCAGTAAGAACTTCCATTGCCAGTTGCTCTTCAGTGGTGACTACTATGGCAAGAGCCATGGGGTCATGCTCCGCCTGAGCCAGCATGTCGGCTGCAATGTGGGCAGCTTTTGCACTTGCATCAGCCACAATCAGAACTTCAGATGGCCCGGCAATCATATCAATACGCAGCATCCCTGAAACCTGAGATTTGGCCTCTGTCACAAACTGGTTGCCTGGTCCCACAATAACATCCACCGCAGGGATCGTCTGGGTGCCGTAAGCTAGAGCTGCAATGCCCCATGCCGATCCTGCCTTGAATATATCTACAATGCCTATCTCCTGTGCCGCCACCAGCAGGTGAGGACTGACCTTGCCCTCTTTATTTGGTGGGGTAAGCATTATCCGCTGATCTACTCCTGCAATTCCAGCAGGGATACCATTCATAAGAACGGAAGAGACAAGAGGTGTCGAGCCACCCTGGCCACCAGGAACATAGAGTCCTGCGGCATCAACGGGGCGCACCATACGTCCGACAATGGTTCCGTTTTCACGGGTCTGCATCCATGAATCTTCCATTTCCCGTTCATGGAAAATCTGAATTCGCTCAATGGCTTTCGTCAGAGTTGTAAGAAACGCTTCGTCAACAAGATCGTAGGCCTCTTTCAGTTCTGCAGTTGAGACCTGTAAATTCTCCAACGTGAGATCCGGAGCATCAAATTTCCGCGTATATTCGAGAACCGCCTCATCGCCCCGGCTTTTCACCTGAGAAATGATATCGGCAACAAGATCACGGCAGCTGGTATCTGCCGGCTGAAACCTGGACAGGAGGGACTGAAGACACTTCTCCCCCTCGGGACTTCTGGTTATTAATGGTTTTATCAACATAATAGTTACATCTACTTTTTATTTTTTTCCCCAATGGATTCCAATGGTTCCCATCATAAACTTCTTATAATTCACACCTCTAAACCCAGCCGTCCTGAAAATATCAGCAAGCTCCTCCGCCTTATGAAAACCCATTGTCGATCCGGTGAGATAACTGTAGGCAGCCTCATCACTGGCAATAAAACGGCCAAGTAAGGGAATGCCGAAACGAAAATAAAAGCGAATAAAAGGGTAGAGAATATTTTTCTCAGGTGGAGTGGTATCAAGGCAAACAACCCTTCCACCAGGTTTCAATACCCGGTATATTTCTTTCAATACAACAAGGCTGTCATCCACGTTTCTCAGCAGATATCCAAAGGTCACAGATTCAAAACTATTATCCCTATAGGGGAGATTGTTTGCATCACTGGCCTGCCAGTCAATGGCCTGACCGGAAAATCTTTTTTTGGCCTCACGCAACATATTGAGTGAAAAATCGGCACCAACATACTGACCGCCAGGGTATTGTCTTTCCATAAGAGCCACAATATCCCCGGTTCCGGTGGCAAGATCAAGGGCCATTCCCGATCCGGGGTCACCTGCCTTTTTCACTACAAAACGACGCCATCGCTGATCCTGCCCCATGGTCATAACCCGATTCATCAGATCATAATTTGGTGCAATATCATCAAACATCTTCTGTACACCAGGACCTTTACCCACGTCGTCTTCCCGTTATCAGTAGTGATAGTTGTATTAGCATGGCGCAAACCCGGGCGTTCTCGGGAAAGGAATAGCCTCACGGATATTACTCATCCCGGTTACAAACTGAACAAGCCTCTCAAATCCAAGCCCAAATCCTGCATGAGGTACCGTACCATAACGCCTGAGATCAAGATACCAGTCATACTCCTTTGTGTCGATACCAGCCTCGACCATTCGTCGGGTGAGAACATCAAGCCGTTCTTCACGCTGGGATCCACCGACAAGTTCACCGATTCCAGGGACCAGAATATCCATGGCAGCCACGGTTTTTTCATCATCACTAAGCCGCATATAAAATGGCTTGATACCTGCCGGATAGTCGGTCACAATAACCGGACACTTATACACTTTCTCAGTAAGATAGCGCTCATGCTCCGACTGCAGATCAATACCCCATTGCACTGGGAAATCGAAAATGTCTTTCAAGCTGCTGAGTTGTTCAACAGCCGCGCTGTACGTAATATGGACAAAATCCTTCTCCACCACATCCTGTAACTTCTGCAGCAGTCCCTTTTCAATAAATGAATTGAACAGGGCAAGATCCTCGGAACAGTTTTCCAATACGTCTCGCAACACATATTTGAGCAGATCCGTTGCCAGTTTCATATTACAGGCAAGATCACAGAAAGCCATCTCCGGCTCCAGCATCCAGAATTCCGCGAGGTGGCGACTGGTATTGGAATTTTCGGCTCTGAAAGTGGGCCCAAATGTATAGACCTGGCCAAGAGCCAGAGCATACACCTCAGCCTGCAGCTGACCACTCACGGTGAGTCCTGCCTGAGAACCAAAAAATGGCTTATTATTCTTGTCTTTTTCACCCGTGGCATGAACCTGAAACATCTCACCCGCACCTTCACAATCACTTGTGGTGATAACAGGTGTGTGAACCTGAACAAACTCCCGTTCCTGAAAAAAGGTATTTATGGCAAAGGAAAGTCGGGAACGTACCCGGGTCACTGCGCCAAGGGCGTTGGTTCGAGGGCGTAGATGACTGATGGTGCGCAGAAATTCCAGCGAATGACGTTTTTTCTGCAGAGGATAGGTCTCCGGATCCGCCCAGCCCAGCACTTCAACAGACTCGGCATTCAGTTCCACATCCTGCCCCTTGGCTGGAGATTTCTGCAACAGGCCCGTTACAATAACGCTACAACCGGCACTGAGCCTAATTATCTCCCGATCATAGTTTTCAAGTGTTTTATCTGCTATGACCTGGATGTTTGCGAGACTTGAGCCATCATTCACTTCAAGAAAGGAAAAGGAACCGGTATCACGCCGGGTCCGTATCCAACCCCGTACTGTCACCAGCTCATCGGTTATTCCCGCTCTAAGGATTGTTTTAATTCGTTTATCCATTCTTTTGATTTCCAATATAATGAAACAGCGCAAGTTCCCCAGATCCTGAGAGATCATCTGGGGCAGTATTACTTATCTCGGCAAGATGGGCACCGACAACCGAGCACTTCACAGTAAGAAGAAAAAATATTTCGGCTTCTGCCTCGGAAAGGGTTTCAAAATTCCCCTGCCCCTTCGATATAATCAGATCAGCAGCTTTAAAGGCCTGCAGCAGTTCTGGAGAACAGCTTTCCAGAGGGGTTCCGGGACAACTTGTCCCGTTTTCAATAACTCGGGCAATTTTATCCATCCCGCAGGATTTTGCATCAGCAAGCAGAGCATCATTTATAATAGGGCCGCTCTTCACAACCACGGTCACATCAAGTCCCATTCCGGCAAGCTCACTGACCACCAGAGAATCATACACGATTTCACCGGAGTTATCAGCCAGATAAAGCACCTTAGAACCCCTTGCCAGCCCCCGTGCCCTGTTCAGGAATTGCTCACAATGATCGATGGCAAAGGGTGCTCTCAGGCAACGCGCCATGACCGCATCCACATCAAAACTGTGCATGGCACCATAATCGATAATATTACCGCCGATTGCAAACCGCAAAGCGGTGGCCAGTGGGTCCGTGGCTACACTAATCTGTCTTTCACACTCAGGCAAAAGAGCAAGTGCCTGCCGGTTTGATTGCTTTTTTATCTCAAGATAGGGATCGGCACAACCGGTTATTTCCGCAATGGTTCTGTACACGGGAATCGAATTTTCAGGAGGAGTCTGCTCCATATCCATTTGTGAAATAAGCTTCGCCACCCGCCGCAGGGCAGTTAACTGCAAAGCCGTATCACTGGTGGAAACTCGCGCAACCTGTAGGGTTTGGCGCAGATAGCAGGCCATACATTCAAAGGTAGTCTTCACAGCATATATCCTTCGCGTACATTTTTCATAGATGCAAACAGTGAGGCTTTGGCTCCCGGAATTCGAGCGTAGATACTCTCCAGCATATTCTGTATCTCCTCCCGCCTGGTATCTCCAGCCAGAGGACAAAGATTGCCAACGGCACACAGGCCAACATCCTCTGCTATCTTTACAACTTCCAGTTTTTCGATATAGGCAAGAGGGCGTATCACAGCAAGCCTTCCCTCAAACAAATCCTGCCTGGGAACCATGGTGGAGATATTGCCACTATAAAACATATTCAAAAAAAGGGTTTCAAGTAAATCATCCCTATGATGACCGAAGGCAATCTTATTACATTTGAAACGACTGGCAAGATCAAAAAGCTGTTTACGTCGTAATTTCGAACAACTGAAACAGCTTCGCAACTCTCCGGCCAAAGGCAAGCTCTTTTCGACATGCAGCTCCAACCCTATCAATCGCATCTGTTGTGCAAGAGATAGCAGCGGACTTGGTTCTGCCATTTCTGGAGACCAGATATCCATATCAATATGTACGGCATGAAGTTCATAGCTGACGGGAGCCTTTTTCTGCCAGTATTGCAACAGCCACAATAATACCAGGCTGTCTATGCCACCGGAAACTGCAACCAGGACATGATCGCCATCATCCAACATGGAATAATCGCACATGGCCTGACCAATCCGCTTATTTGTTTGTGCCGATAACATGTCTAGTAAAGGTACCTGTTAAAATCATACATGATTACCACCAATCCTCAGTTTAGCCGCCTGAGGAGGAGTTCTTTTCGTGTTGATCATATGGGCACCTGCGGCCTGGACGGCCGCAGCAGAGCCCCAGGGATGGGTTTATGGCGTCCCATATAATCGACACGGAACAACTTCGGGTTACAAAGCTGAGTTTGGATGGTAATCAGGAAATCATATCATCCCGTAGGCGTTTTCATGTACCAACAAACTCTTATCTGTTTCAACATACAAAAGGAGAAACAAAAATGGCTGCAAAATCCAAGTAATGGGATTTTGCAGCCAGTTTGGGTAAACAGGGAATGCGCTTACTTACCTACTTGCCAACAGCCTTCTGAAAATAGGGGAAATCTTCCAGACGACTCTTTAAGCCATCACGACTCAACTCTTGAACAGAGAGCCACCTGAAGCCACGTTTCTGAGCCTTATTAAAGGAAAAAATATCCTCAGACAAAGCCTTCTGACTCTCATCAAAAGAAGCCACCCAGAGAACAGTTCCACTTTCAACAGCAATCAATTCCATGGAAAATGCTGCAGCAGCAGAAATTTCAGCAGACATCGTATTTCCCACACGCTCACGGTACTTACTGAGAGTGGTTTCAAGTACGGCACCACACCCGGTAGCCTGCCCTATATCACGCACCTGCTGGAGTACGCCTCCCCAGGGGTTGCCAAGAATCGCATCAAGCTGGTTCTCGGTAAGCAACCTGAACTCAGGACGCCCCCCAAGCTCATCTGCCATGACCGAGTCAAGAAACGTGGAACCATCACGAATAGCCTCTATGGCTGCAGCAGTATGCATATCACCATAGGCAACTGGTATCGCGGTGGGTAGCACTGCGACACAGCTGATCTCGGGCAAAGGACCAAGTTGTTTGGTTTCTTCATCGTAAAAAGTAGAACAGGCTGACAGGACAAAGGATACAAAACATACCAACAAGAACAGTTTTCTCACAGGATTCCCCATTATTAGACTCAAATAATATAAAAAACAGATCAGACAGGACAACTCACCTTCTATCGCCTATCCTTCTGTTCCTGACCTTCTTCTTTTAGAGTACACCCTTGGAGGACAAACTTCCAGTGAGAGTATCCAGTTTTATGGTAGCCTGAGACATTGCTCGGGCAAGCGCCTTAAAAACAGCTTCTATTATATGATGACTGTTAGTGCCATGAATAAGATCTATGTGAAGGGTGACGCCAGCGTGCTGGGCAAATGCTCTCATAAACTCCTGAGCGAGGGCGGTATCGAAGGTTCCCAATTTTTGATCAGGAACGGGTGCATTGTAGTGAATGTAAGGACGGTTGGAGATATCCACAACAACCCGGACAAGTGTCTCATCCATAGGCAGATACGAACAGCCATAACGTGCGATACCACTTTTGTCTCCAAGAGCTTCAGAAAATGCCTGCCCTAAACAGATCCCGAGGTCTTCAACAGTATGATGGTCGTCAACATCGGTGTCCCCACTGGCATTGACAGTTAAATCAAAAAAGCCATGGACTCCTAGCAGAGTCAGCATATGATTGAGAAAAGGAACACCGCACTCGATTTCAGTTGTACCACTACCGTCAATGACAAGGCTCAGATCAATGTCAGTCTCTCTGGTCTTACGCTGAATTGATCCCTGTCTCTTTTTTTCCCCACCCATAGGTGTCTCTCCTGAAAATAAAAAATAAATAATTATTTGAATTAAGATAATATTATAGCACACCTTCTACCTTGAAGACCATCTCTTTTTTTCATTATTCTCAGAACCTTTTTTACACCTTTTGACAAATACAATTCATTTTTCTATTGACAATGTGTAGCAATCAAGAGTAATTTGTGTCCCGTTTTGTCATATACATGAGCGGGAATAACTCAGTGGTAGAGTGTAACCTTGCCAAGGTTGAAGTCGCGAGTTCGAATCTCGTTTCCCGCTCCACTTATATAGTTCAAAAGGTTCGGCAATGGTCGAACCTTTTTTTATTATTCGTACCATCCCCAGAGGAAACTAGAAGAACATGAAAACCTATCTTACTCCGGTCAACGAGATCGAAAGAAAATGGCACCATGTAAATGCCGAAGGTAAAATCCTTGGCCGTCTGGCAACAGAAATCGCAGACCGACTGCGTGGCAAACATAAGCCTACCTTCTCCACCTTCATTGACAATGGGGATTTCGTAGTCGTTACCAATGCCGACAAGATACGTCTTACCGGTAGAAAATGGGATCAGAAAAAATATTATCATCACACCGGATATATTGGCAGCATGAAAGAGATCACCGCCAAGGAACTGGTAGTGAAGCATCCAACCGACCTGCTTATGAAAGCGGTAAAGGGAATGCTCCCCAAAAACAAACTTGGCCGTCAGCAACTGAAAAAGCTTAAATTATATACCGGTTCTGACCATCCTCACGCAGCACAGATGCCTGCCGATTTAGATATATAAAAAAGAATTAAGAATTTACGGAGATATTCAATCATGGCTCAAGATCGTTTTTACGCCACCGGCAAAAGAAAAAGTGCTATTGCAAAAGTATGGCTCACCCCTGGTACCGGAAAAATTTTAGTCAACAAAATGGCCCCCGAGGATTATTTTGGCGGGATATTTAAAATTCACAAAATTGACAAACCCTTCAAAGTTACCGATACTTTTGAGAGCTACGATGTTATGGCAACTCTTCTTGGCGGCGGAAAATCTGCCCAGGTAGACGCCCTGACTCATGGAATTTCCCGTGCACTTCTTGAAGTTAATTCTGAAAACAGAAGCACACTGAAGAAATCAGGCCTTCTTACCCGTGATCCTCGCATGAAAGAGCGTAAGAAATACGGTCAGAAAGGCGCTCGCGCCAAGTTTCAGTTCTCAAAACGTTAATTCGTTTTACTCTTTTCTGGTTTTTTCCCGTTACTTCGGGAAACAAAGCAGAAAGCATTTCGAGCCGTTTTTTTTTGGAGGGAATAACAGATATCTGTTATTCCCTTTTTTTATTCATTTTTGTATTAGGAAACCCCCATGCTACGTGTTGCCATTATTGGAGCCTCCGGTTACACCGGAGTTGAACTTGCCCGCATTCTCTGCAACCATCCTGAATTCGAGCTAACTGCAGCGACGTCCCGACAATATGCAGGAAAACCACTCTCTGAAGTGTTCCCCAATCTTCTTGGCAAAACTGATCTTCTGTGTGAAAACCTTTCCATAGATGAACTCTGCTCGCGTGCTGATCTTTTTTTTGCAGCAGTCCCTCACAAAACAGCCATGGACCTGGTCCCTCAACTCCTGGAGCAGAGAAAAAAGGTTGTCGACCTTTCCGCCGACTTCCGTTTGCGTAACGTAGCCACCTATGAAGAATGGTACCAGGAGCACTCTTCTCCTGAATTCATTGTAGAGGCCGCATACGGCCTACCAGAACTTTACCGTGAGCAGATACAAAAGGCACGCCTGGTTGCAAACCCCGGATGCTACCCGACCTCCATTATTCTTGGTCTTGCCCCACTCCTGCAAAATGGCCTTATTGATACTTCATCCATTATTGCTGACTCCAAATCAGGAACAACAGGCGCAGGCCGTGCCGCCAGTGTAGGGACACTGTTTTGTGAAGTACATGATGGGTTTAAGGCATATAAGGTTGGTGGAACCCACCGGCATCTTCCGGAAATCGAGCAGGAGTTGAGCGCGCTGAGCAAAGGTGATATCACGATCTCTTTCACGCCACACCTCCTCCCCATCGCACGAGGAATATTAAGCACCGTCTACGCCGATCTCACGTCTGATATATCTGAAAATAATATACGAAAACTGTATAGAACCATGTACGAAAATGAACCCTTTGTTCGTATTGTACCAGAGGGAACCTTCCCGGCAACGCAACACGTACGGGGATCAAACTTTTGCGACATAGGCTTTACAATCGATGAACGAACCAATAGGATAATCGTCATTTCTGCCATCGATAACATTGTAAAAGGTGCAGCAGGACAGGCAGTACATAATATGAATCTGATGTGCGGAATCGATGAAACCACCGGACTTGAAGGAGCGCCCTTCTTCCCATAATCATTAAACATCATGCGCAATCTAAAAGTCACCATTGCCTTTGATGGCACTGATTTCAGTGGCTGGCAGAAGCAGTTAAGTGCCCCCACAATTCAGGGAGAGCTTGAACGTGTTTTGGAAAGAATCACCAATGCTCCGGTAATTCTCCATGGAGCTGGCAGAACCGACGCGGGTGTTCACGCACTTGGAATGGTTGCCAGCTTTGAAACTCATTCTCAAATTTCTCTGACTGCTCTCATGAGAGGTACTAATGCTATTCTTCCTCTCTCTATTCGTATCATTAAAGCAGAAAGCGTTGTCCCCGATTTTCACGCCCGCTTTTCCGCGCTTTCCAAGACCTACCTGTATAGTATTGAAACCGGGCCAATCCAATCACCCATTACCCGTCTCTATGCAGTTCATATCCCACAGGACCTGGCAATAAATGCTATGCAGCAATGCTTACAAATACTCATAGGAACTCATGACTTTGCCAGCTTTGAAGCCTCCGGATCCCGAGACAAAACCTTAACCACAGGGCGTGGTAGCGTCCGTACTCTAGCGGAAGCCACATTGAAGAAAATCAACAGCACTGAAATACAATTCGTACTTACCGGAGATGGCTTTCTGCGTCATATGGTACGAAACATTGTGGGGACGCTGCTTGAAGTTGGGAAAGGAAGAAAAACCGTTGAAGAGTTTAAAACTATTCTTGAAGCCAAAAACCGCTCGGCGGCAGCCGCAACAGCCCCGGCCCACGGACTTTTTCTAAAAGAAGTTCATTATTAAAAAAAGACCTGCAGAGGGGGAGTGGCCTCTTACCGCAAGGGTTTACCCTTGCAGCAAGAGGCAATGAGCCAACGAAGATACTGCTCCCGGAAGCTGCTCACTTCATCGCAGCAGCTACCGAGGCACAGACGTACTCGATATTGGAAGTGGTCAGCCCGGCCAGATTAATTCTTCCCCCGCCAACGACATAAATATTGTTATTTTTCCGCAGACTGCTCACAACATCATCGGACCAACCACTGAAAGAAAACATTCCGCGCTGCCTCTCAATAAAGGAGAAGTCTCCATCAACTCCCTGAGCAGCAAGACCGGCAACCAGAGATTTTCGCATAGTGACTATTCGATTACGCATCCCGGCAAGTTCTTCCAGCCACATCGTATGAAGCTCGGGAGTATCCAGTATTATGGTTGCAACCAAACCTCCGTGGGCAGGAGGATTAGAATAGTTGGTACGAACTACTGTTTTTATATGACTGAGCGCCACACTTGCCTCGGCAGCCGAAGGAGTTACCACGGTGATGGCACCCGTCCGTTCATTATATAATCCAAAATTCTTGGAAAACGAGCTGGCGACAAGAAAATCAATTCCGGCGGCAGCAAATTGCTCAATGGCAAAACGATCTTCATCAACTCCGTCGCCAAATCCCTGATAGGCAAAATCAAGAAAAGGGATCCATCCTTTTTTGCTCGCCAAAACAGCAAGCTGTTTCCATTGATCCTCATTCAAATCAACGCCACTGGGATTATGACAACATGCATGAAGAACAACCACATCGGCAGCAGGAACGGTTTCAAGATCGTTCATCATTCTAGCAAAATCAAGTCCCTTAGTTTCACCATCATAATAACTATAACGGGCAATTTCAAAACCTGCAGCCCCAAAAATACCATTATGATTAGCCCAGGTAGGAGAACTTACCCACACCTTGGCATCGGGGGTGAACTTGTGAAGAAGATCTGCTCCAACACGCAGAGCACCTGTTCCACCGGGTGCATGAACAGTTGCAGCTCGACCTGCGGAGATTACTTCACTATCAGCACCAAAGATCAAACGCTGTACAGCAGCCGAATAAGCAGGGTCTCCTGAAATGGGAAGGTAGCTTTTACTGCCCTGCGTTTCAAGCAATACTTTTTCAGCCGCTTTGACACAGTGCAACACAGGAGTGTTCCCGGCTTCGTCTTTATATACTCCCACACCAAGATTTACTTTTTGCGGATTCTGATCTTTTTTGAACTCTTCGGTTAGTCCCAATATCGAATCGGGAGGTGCGGGCTGTATGGATTTCCACATGACTGTCTTCCTCATATAGATGAATAAGTGAATGAATAATGAAAATATCTTTTGCTGATTTCTTTGATAACGCGTCCTATTGATTGTGCAAGCTATATTTTCATCTGCACAGCAACTCCTAAGAAAAACAGGGGACCAGTGCTATCGATAGGGAACCTATTGAAAACAGTCAGGACGCCGCTTGACTCATTTTTTCTGCACAGACTGTTTGGCTAGCAGTGACTGCAGTTTCCATGGTGAAGAAAGACATGCCCGCGACTTGGAGCAGGTTGACATAATATCACAAAAGGCGAGAAATTCAGCTAGACTGTCATTCATCTGTAAATTCTTCCGGGAAATCACATGCAACTTACGCCTCATATCAACACCATCAAATTGCAGGGTTTTTAACCAGCCATGCTCAACTTCACGACATACCGTGAGCGACGACAGACAGGCCAGCCCCACCCCCGACTCCACAGCTTTCTTGATGGCCTCGGGATGGCCCATCTCCAAGATCACATTAATTCGATCGAGATATTTTTTCATCTTTTCTCTAAAGATAGCTACTGTGCCAGATCCCTCTTCACGCATAATCCACCGAGTATTGGTAAAGTCACTATTCACATCAAAAAGACTTTTATGTGCAAGTGGATCTGTGGGACCTGCAACAACCACAAGCTCATCCTCAAACCAGAGACGCTTGACGGTGTCAGGATTATTCACCTGCCCTTCCACAAAACCTACCTCTACCTTACCATCAAGAACCAGACTTTCGGCATATCGGGTATGATGAACAAGCATGTTTATATGCACCTGAGGATGCATCCGCTTAAAGGCACCGATTAAATAGGGAAGGATATAATCGCCAATGGTAGTTGAAGCCACCACATTGATCCTTCCGCTTAGGGTGTCGTTCTTTTCCGACATTATATTTTCAACGTTACCGACCTGGCACAGAATCTCCTTGGAGAGCGGCAGAAGGTAACGACCACGCTCATTCAGCAGGAGACTTCGACCATGGCGATCAAAAAGAGACCCACCCAGTTGATTCTCGAGCTCAGCAAGTGCCATACTTACTGCAGATTGAGTCACGAAAAGCTTTTTACTGGCCTTTGTTACCTGAGCGGTCTCGGCTACAGCAATAAATATTTCCAATTGTCTCAATGTGATAGACATTACAAGAACCTTTGTTCAAATTTTTTTATGATTCATATCGTTTTTTTTAATTAGGGATTTCTTACCATATCATTTATATACTTTTTCTCAATACTTTTCCTATGACCTCTTAACAATATACGGAAAAACTAAACGAGCAGTGAATGAATAATCACTCAGTGGTCAAAATGAATGATCATTCACTTTTCAGTTGACAAGAAGCACTGATTTCATTAGTTAGCGTGTGTATATATCAGAAAGTCATCCGACTCATTCAACTTAAGGAGCCACTCGATGGAGCTTCAATTTTCTGATTTTCTCTACCGTGACAATATCTTATGGATCACGGCCTTCGCTCTGGGAGGCTTGGCGTTCGCATTAGGCCCCATTGTCATTGTGTATCTCTTGATGCCTCGTGGTACTCGGCAATTCAATCGTAAGAACAGCCAGGCCATTGAGTGCGGAATGGAGCCAATTGGTGATTCATGGATTCGATACAGTTCCGTGTTTTTCCTTTACGCATTAATTTTTCTCGCATTTGATGTGGATGTTCTGTTTCTCTTTCCTGTAGCCCTGGCATACAACAGTAAGGAACTGCTGGATATGGGAATTGTCTACCGGGATTTCGTTGAAGTTATTATTTTTGTAGGAATCTTATCACTCGCAATCGTATACGCATGGATTAAGGGAGTCTTCAAGTGGGAACGCAGAACGTACCTTCGCCGTTAGAACCGATACCCTCGTCAGTTGTTCAGTTTGCCGCTGCCGACAAACTTATTAATATTGGGCGGGTAAACTCATTCTGGCCCCTCACCTTCGGTATTGCCTGCTGTGCTATTGAAATGATGGCCACAGGTTGTGCCAGATTTGACATGTCACGCTTTGGGGCTGAAGTATTTCGCCCATCTCCAAGGCAGTCTGATGTGATGATCGTTGCAGGTACTATTACCAAAAAGATGATGCCTGGCATCAAGGTCTTATACGACCAGATGCCTGAACCCAAATGGGTAATTGCACTTGGTAACTGCGCGATTTCAGGCGGACCTTTCGTCTTTGACGGCCAGTACTCAATCGTACTTGGAGCTGATACCTTTCTTCCAGTTGATATTTACATTCCAGGTTGCCCACCACGACCTGAAGCACTGCTTGAAGGAATCTTGCAATTGGAAAACAAGGTTTCAGGATGGAATCGCTGGAAAGATCCTGAGAAAGTTGAGAAGGCTTGACGGGGAATAAGACAATGATAAAAGACACAGTAAAGCAGGCATTGCGTGACCTTTTCCCAGAGCCGGAACCGGTTGTTGAAGCACCCGCTGTCGAAGCAGCCGAAGGCGAAGAAGAAAAGAAACCGGCCAAGAAGAAAGAAGGCCCTCGAGTAAATGGTGTTATCGAACGTAACCATGCAGAACATGGCTATGATATTGATGTGCAGTGTGATCCAGGTGAACTGCTTGCCGTTGTTATGATTCTTGACAAGGCTGGCTTCTTTCTTGAGAGTATCACTGGAGTGGATTGGATCAAGGAGAATCAGCTGGAATCTGTGTATGATTTTTCACGCTATGACTTTGACACCTGTCGTGTGGTAATCCGCACCCGTACTTCGCGTTCTGAACCCAAAATTCCTACTATCTCTAAGATTTACCCTGGGGCTGGCTGGCATGAACGTGAAACCCATGATTTTTTTGGCATCAAATTTGACGGGCATCCACATCTCGTACCTCTGCTGCTTCCTGAAGACGCAGATTTCCATCCCCTCTTAAAGGATTTCAAACCATGAGTGGACCAATTCATATCCGACCAGACGAAACCTTTACCCTGAACGTCGGGCCGCAGCATCCTGCCACCCATGGTGTTCTCCGAGTAAAGATGGAAATGGATGGTGAATATATTGTCAAGGCTGAAACTGTTCTTGGCTATATTCATCGTATGCATGAACTTATGGGTGAAAACAGAACCTACCCTCAGGTTCTGCCAAACCTCAGTCGCCTTGATTACCTTGGTGCTCTTGGCTACACCCACGGTCATGTGCTTGCCGTTGAACGTGCAGCTGGCATAGAGGTTCCGGAACGGGCTGAATATATCAGGGCAATCACCGTAGAGTTGAACAGAATTGCATCTCACCTCTTCTGGTTCGGTGCCTTTGTCATGGATCTTGGAGGTTTTACTCCACTGATGTACGCCATCGAAGATCGTGAATATATCCTTGATATGCTTGAAGCCGTTACCGGTTCCCGCCTCACTTACTGTTACTATCGATTTGGTGGACTCTACAATGATGTGGATGACGATTTTATTGCAGCTGCGAAAGCGTTTATTCCACGCATGCGTAAATCACTGAAAAAATATGATGCGCTGGTAACCGGTAACATCATCTTCAGAAAACGCCTTGAAGATATCGGGCCGATATCTGCTGAAATGTGCCGTAAATACGGAGCCACAGGCCCTGTCGCACGCGGTGCAGGAATTGACTTTGACGTTCGCAAAAATGAACCCTACTCAGTGTATCCCGAATTTGACTTTGATGTTCC
>JGI11705J14877_10000339_pt1 | contig 29622 bp, 29 predicted proteins | sample Etolaghawater15m_FD_14877 | JGI IMG/M metagenome (IMG submission 14877)
TGAATCCGAAATCCATCGTCAATGTACAATCGTGACAAGTTTTGATAGTAAATGGCAAGGTCAACAATTCAAAAAAACCTCAGAATAAGATGTTTCCTGATGATGCTCTCAAATTTCACACAGGAAGATGGCGCTCAACTGTTTGAAAATCCTAAATTTGAGAGCAACAGTAGACAGATAATGATTAAGAGTTGTGTAAAATTGACGACCTTATCACTGGCTATTTACAGAAGAGGGTCAAAATAGAAAAAGGCAGAATCAATTTAATGACTCTGCCCTTGAGGAGAAGAAAGTTTTTCAGGAGTGAATTACTTTTTCTTTTTACGAAGTCTTGAGCCTGCAAGTCCAGCTAAGCCTGTGCCAAAAAGAAACATTGTTGCTGGTTCTGGTACCGGAGCACTCTCATTTTGAGCTGTCAGTAAAAATGGCAGAACCTGATCTGACAGTTACCGATTTTTCAGGTTGTACTGTCAGGTTAAATTCAAGCTATGATTTTTTCTCACGAAGCATTTGGCCTATTTTCTGGCCCAAAGATTTCACATCCTCTACTGCCTGGGTTTGCTCTTCAAAGATATTGACGCCAACACTTTCAGGTGTTGCACCTTCACCATAGAGCATTGTAAGGCCAGAGATTTTACATTCAGCGTCTTGTCCACATTTAATGCAGGGTACGTTGCCGTCTACTCGTGCTGCGCCAGCAAATTCCATTCCTTCCTCCATCATGTAAAACATGATGGCATTTTTCCCCATGTCAAAAGCTGGAGGTAACATTTCATTTTCTTCAGGTACTGCGCAAGTGATAATGGCCCCACCAAGTTTTCCCATCATGAAGCCATGGCGGTGACGAAGTGCGTAGAGGCGTTCCAGAAAAGCTTTTGTTCGACTATCAAGAGATGAGTAGGGAGTAAAAGCTGCTATGATAAGAGCATCCGCCGACTTTACTTTTTCAGCCAGTTCAATGCCGTCATCCTCGATAACACATCGATTCGTTTTGACACAACCAAGGCAAGCTTGACAGGGGGCGACAGTGTAGTCCTTCAGCTTTATGAATTCCGTTTCCAATCCGGTAGCTTCCAAGGCCATTTTCAATGCACGGTCAGAATTACTGTTTTTTATTGGTGAGCCAGAAACGCCAATTACCTTCATATTGATCTCCTGTGGTTTGTTGACATACTATCTGAAATGATAAAGTAACCACTTTCACAAGTAGCAATTACGGGAAACTGGCTGACTTGTGGTAATGAATATTATTTTGGAACAAAGTACATAATGCCGGTGGTAATATCAAGGAATTCCAAAGCTCTCTACGTTAAAATTATTCCTGACTATACAATCAGTATTCAGCAAAACGTCAGGTCAAAGATGATACGCTACCACTCAGTTGCTGTCGACTGCCGGAAACACCACCCTGAAGCCTCTTTTGCAAAACGCGTTTTAAACGGAAGCGATTCCAGTAGATAACAGGTGTTTTACTCACCCGTTGTTTTCCCGCAACAACTGCCTCGGGAAAGAAAAGAAGGTCAAGAAGATGGTGGGTGGTAGCACTTTTTCCCAGAAAATGGGTGCAGCCTGCACAGTAACTGACAATCGGATCGTTCCCTGCTTCTGCAACGCGTTTCTGAGTCCATTTTCTCCCCCTTCACCGCAGCAGAAGGTACGTGCCCGGCTATGCTCCATCTCCCGAACTGTCATTCCCTGGCGCTGCAGAATATCCCTGGTACTTTGCTGCACATCCGGAACAAATCGCACCCCACATGGGTCATGAATTGTCACCTCGGTCTGGATGCCACCTCTTATCTTTTGTGACTGCAGCAACTCTTCATACACTGTCCGCACCTCAATACCGGTGGCATACTCCTTAAAAATACGATGACAATTCGGGCAGCTCACAAGAACTTTTGTTACGGAATTTTTACTCAGGATGCTGCAAAGTTCAGCAAACATTTTCGTAAAATGGGCCATGTCCCCAAGATCATGGGAAGGTTTAGTGCAGCAGTCGAACACGATCCCAATGTCAGGAATGGTTTGCTGTAAAAGCTCGAACAAATGGCTGAAGGTTTCGGGACGACTGCCGGGGATGGCACATCCGGGAAACAATACCGTGTGGCAATTTTCAGGAAAATAATACCAGGAGAGCAGCGACGAACNCCCCCGCCGTTCATAGGCTCGGATGGTTTTATGCTGCCTGAGCCGACCATGCCCCTCGTTTACCAACTCCTGCCGCATAGCAAGAAACATAGCTGAAGAATCAAGCTCCTTAGGACAAACTCCGTGGCATAGGCCACAGAGACTGCACTCAAATGGAAACTCCTTATTTATAATGGTATCCTTTCTCTCCAACCAACTCTCCGCAAGCTTTTGCGGCGAGCCATACTCCTGCAGAAAAGCGCATTCCTTAACACAGATTCCACAGTTCACGCAATCTTTGGCAATACTCTCAATGGGAGACAAAAGTGGATCCAACGTCTCCATAACTTAAAAAGGGCTCACCACTCTGGCAGCAGTTGTCATGGTGTTCATGATGTCATACATATTAGTGATGCTCCCCACCTTACGTTCCTCTTCCAGCTTAAAGAATTCAAGACAGGTTCCGCAGATCCAAATGGTTACACCTTGTTTTTCCAAAGCCTGTAAAGCTTCGAGTGCCTTTCCTTCTTGTGTCGCAAGCTTAACACCTCCATTATAGAGAAGAATATGAGAGGGGAGCAGGGAAATTTCAGCAATGGTTTTCACGTAGGTCTGCAACAATGCCCATCCCAATTCGGAAGAGCCACGTCCCATGGAATCGGAAGGAATAACGTAAACCAGATTACCGGCATCGGGCAGGGCACAGGAATAATCAGCTTCCTGAAAATGCTCCCTGGGGGTATCACTCTCCCCTGGTGTAAGGCTTATAAGAAAATCACCATCACCCCTTTGTTCCACACTCACTTGACACCCCTGACTCCTGCCAAAGCGAAGAACATTTTCCCGAGAAGCCTCATTATCAACAACAACACTGAAGACCTCTTCAGGATGTTTTTCCAAATACCCCTTCGTCCGCAACACTGGTTCAGGACAATTCAGTCCCCTGCAATCCAATATTTCCATAATATGTTTTTCTCTCCTCGTTTTTGCACTATAACGAAACTAAATCAAAAAAAAAGCTGCCTTCGTCCTGATCAGGATGAAGGCAGCCAAAGGATATAACGTCCGGAAACAGAAAATCAGTGAACAGGTGGCGCTTCACCTTCAACAGCCTGCTCTGCCTCAACAGTTGCTTCGGGAGCAAGCTCCTCTGCAGGTGCAGCTTCTTCCGAAACAACAATCTCTTCAATAACCTGATCACTCAACTGACGCTGGAGATCTTCAATAATCTGATATTTTGCAGCCAATTCCTTTTCAAGAGCAACCCGGGTCTCTTCAAGGATAAGGAGAGAGTTATTCTGAGCGGCAATTCGTGAAAGAAGTACATTCATGTTCAATTTGGTACGTCCAAGCTCTTCTCCACTGGCAACAAGGATTTTGTTACGCTCCTCAAGTGCCTTTTCAAGGGAGAGGATACGCGATTTACTCTCATCCACCTCAGTTGAAAGCGCTTGTTTTTTGGCACTGTACTCATCCACACTGTTGGCCAGCGTTGACTTTACATTTTCAAGTCCGGTTATGGTAACTTCTGCCGCAGCAAGAGCAGCATCTTTTTCTTCGATAACGGCCTTTGCATCAACAACTGCCTGCTCAAGGCCAGCAACTTCTGCAGTACATTTATCCAACTGAGCCTGCATCCCTTCAAGGGCCTGTGAACCACCAGCAGATGCCGCAAGTTCTTTTTTCAAGCCTGCAATCTCTTCCTTCTGACTATCCACACTTCCCTTCAAGGTTGCAGCTTTGGCAAGGAGTTTCTGGTTCTGAGCGGTAAGGGTCTCAACCTCTGCCAATGCCTTTTCAGTAGCAGCACTGGCATCGTTCGCCACAGCTTCATCTACAGCAGCGGGAGCCTCAGCTTTCATAGCAACAAGCTGTCTCTCCAGACTTTTACTTTTTTTGTCCTGAACCGACCCCCAAATTGTCCCCACCAGACAGAGAACAACCAGGGCAATGATAATTTGATTTTTACTCATGACCCGACCTCACAAAATATATTTAATAAAAATCCTTCAATAACATTAAACCAAACAAGAAAATATCAACCTACAGAAGATATGAGTAAGTGTCAATATCAATATATGCCAAAAACTCGTCCTACATAAAGTCTGATTTCAGGCGGAAAAACAGAGCCTAAATACTCTCCGGAAGTATCCTGACAGCACCCTTATCAGCGGAAGCTGCAAACATTGCATAGGCTTTGAGAGCCTGTGAAACATGACGGTCACGATCAACGGGTAAAAAGGCATCCCGCCCCTTCTCCAACTCCTCTGTCCTTCGCCTGGAAAGCTCTTCATCCGAGACAAGAACGTTTATCTTTCGTTTTGGAATATTAATCTCAACTGCATCACCCTCCTGAACGAGAGCGATGGCACCACCAGCCGCTGCCTCGGGTGACACATGACCAATGGAAAGTCCCGATGTACCTCCTGAGAAACGGCCATCGGTGATGAGAGCACACTCTTTTCCAAGGTGGACTGATTTGAGATAGGAAGTGGGATACAACATTTCCTGCATTCCAGGCCCACCCTTGGGGCCTTCGTAACGGATAATCACAACATCCCCTGCCTTGACGGTACCATCAAGAATGGCCTCACAGGCAGCCTCCTGTGAGGAATAGACTTTAGCAGTTCCCTGAAAATCAAAAATAGACGGATCAACACCGGCCGTTTTCACGATACAACCGTCGAGTGCAATATTCCCGTACAATACTGCCAGCCCGCCATCCTTACTATAAGCGTGTTCCACATCACGGATACACCCATCAGTCCGGTCGAGGTCTGCGCTCTCGTACATGCTTTGCTGTGACCCCATAACAAGATTCCGTCCATTTTGCGCAGGGGCACTGAGATAGAGCTTACGAGCCTCTTCATTACAGCTCTCGGCTGCCACATCCCAGCCTTCAAGAATAGTCTTAAGGGATTTCCCTTCAACTCGACTGACACTGCTGTCAATCATTCCGGCCCTGTCGAGTTCTGCAAGAATTGCCATAATGCCACCGGCCCGATTCACATCTTCCATATGATAATGCGAAGAAGGCGCAACTTTACAGAGGTTTGGTATTCTTCGTGACAGTGCATCAATATCAGCCATGCTGAAATCGACTTCAGCCTCGTTAGCAATAGCCAGAAGATGCAATACCGTATTTGTCGAACCACCCATGGCAATATCCAGGGTCATGGAATTTAAAAAGGCAGCGCGAGTTGCAATGTTGCGCGGCAGCACCGAAGCATCTTCCCTGTTGTACCAGGCATCGGTCATAGCAACTATACGTTCTGCTGCGCGCTCAAAAAGGTTCATCCTGTTTGCATGGGTGGCAACAATGGTCCCGTTTCCAGGCAGCGCCATTCCAAGCGCCTCATTCAATGAGTTCATGGAATTTGCAGTAAACATCCCGGAGCATGAGCCACAGGTTGGGCAGGCACAGCGTTCCACCACATCAACCTCGGCATCACTCACCTCGCGGTCTGCACCCATTACCATGGCATCCACAAGGTCATAGCGTTTTTCACCATCAACCCCTGCCTCCATTGGACCACCGGAGACAAAGATCGTTGGGATATTGAGTCGCATCGCCGCCATCAGCATGCCCGGAGTAATTTTGTCACAGTTGGAGATACAGATCATGGCATCAACGGTGTGAGCATTACACATGTATTCCACACTGTCGGCAATAAGTTCCCGTGACGGCAGAGAGTACAACATTCCAGCATGGCCCATGGCAATACCGTCATCGATAGCGATGGTATTAAATTCTGCCGCAAAACATCCACGTTCAGCAATCCGTTTCTTCAGGTGCTGGCCAATTTCGTGCAGGTGCACATGACCTGGCACAAACTGGGTAAAGGAATTGACTATGGCGATAATTGGCTTACCAAACTGCTCTTCCTTCACCCCGTTGGCACGCCAGAGACTGCGGGCTCCAGCCATTTTTCTTCCTTGGGTCGTTGTATTGCTGCGTAATGGGATCGTCATGAAATTATACCTCTGTGCTCACTTATCTTTCTTTAATAAATAAAAAAAATTGAATTTCTTGTCTCTTTCATGACAATATACTATGAAAATAGCAGGTGTGTAAAAAAAATTCGGAGAGGACGAATGAAACAGACAGAAATAGACTACTGGATCACATCAATGCTTGAATCCTACGATAATGTTTCCGATTTAAACATTACCGTTGGTAAAACGCTGCAGGTAGAATCNGCAGGTGTTCTTATGCCCGTTGCAGTTTCCCCGCCAATCAAAAAGCTCACGCCCTTTCAAACCGAAGTCTTCGCCCTGAATCTCATTGGCAACAATAAACGCCTGCTGAGAGATCTGGTGGAAAAAGGTTCCTGTGATCTCTCATACACCCTGGGGGACAAGGTTCGATTCAGGGTCAATATTTTCACTCAGAAAGGCTACTTCAGTACCGTGCTCCGAAAACTTGAAACCACCATTCCCACCATCAAGGGGATGAATTTTCCTAAATCCTTTAATAAAATGGCAGGAGAATTGAACGGTCTGGTCCTTTTCACTGGTGCCACCGGTAGTGGTAAGACAACCTCACTGGCCGCCCTGCTCCATAAAATTAATATGGACAGATCGGTTCATGTGGTAACCCTGGAAGATCCTATTGAGTATATCCACCCCCACGTCAAGGCGACCTTCAACCAGCGTGAACTTGGCAATGATTTCAGCACATTTCCATCGGGGATGCGGGCGGCACTTCGCCAGGCGCCAAAGGTTATTCTGGTCGGCGAGATGCGGGATCGGGAAACTCTGGAAATTGGTCTCACCGCTGCAGAGACAGGTCACCTTGTCCTATCCACTCTCCACACCATAGATGCCGGCCAAACCATCAACAGAATCTTAGGTATGTTTGAACAGGAGGAACAGCCGCAAATCAGGAATCGACTGGCGGACACCATCCGCTGGGTCGTCGGCCAGCGTCTCTTGCCAAAAGTTGGAGGTGGCCGGATAGCTGCCATGGAAGTCCTCTGCACCAGCCTGCGGGTAAAGGATCTGATCTTGAATGGTGAGGATGAGGAGAAAACCTTTTACAAGGTTATTCAACAGGGATCAGCCATGGATATGCGAACCTTTGACCAGCATATCCTTGAACTCTACGAGTCCGAATTGATCACTGAAAAAACCGCCATGCGCTACTGCTCATACAGAAATGAAGTCTCTCGTGGACTCGACACCATCAAGGCCTCACGCGGTGAGGCTACGTCATCACTGTCTGGGCTGGCCATGGAAGAAGAGGCGGAACCCACCCGCTGGTAAAGAGGAATGCGATGATCACTATATGCAAAAACTGCAACAAAAAGCTAACGCTCAGCGATAAGATTAAAAAAGGGATTGCCCAACTTGCCCCTGGCCGACTCCTGCGTCTTCCGTGCCCACAATGCGGTAAAGCCATTGTGCTGGACGCCACTAGTATTGCTTCTGAAAATAATCCGTCACGGACTCTGCCCAAAAAACTAATCAGGCCACCATCTCCTCCTGACATCAGCTGGCTCAAAGAAGGTGTATTTGAAGAGGAAGAGGTTGTTGAAGACATCCCTCAAACCTTGATTCTCATTCAACCCGGCCCGGATCGAGACAAAGTGACGGAAGCCGTAGAATCCATAGGCTACCAGGCAAGCTTTGCCGAATCGGACGAAGAGGCCATTGGGAAGATGCAGTTTGTAAACTATGCAAGCGTTATCCTCCATACAGACTTCAGAGACGGAACACTGGAAGAATCCCCCTTCCACCAGTTCATGTGCGATATGTCCATGCTAAAACGCCGTTTTATCTTTTACATTCTCATAGGGTCGGAGTTTTCAACCCTCTATGATCTCGAAGCCTTGTCAAACTCAGCGAACCTTGTAGTCAACACCGAGGAAATTCCAGAGCTCCTGACGATTCTCCGCAAGGCCATCCCACGCTATGAGGAACTTTTCGGTTCGTTGATGGCAGAATTAAATGCCTACAGTGGCTAGCCTACAGCAAAGGATACGGATTTGCGGGTGATCACCCCATGGGGCGATTGCAAGGCAAACAAGTCGGCTGTTAATCGAATTCTTTTTGAGATCAAGAAAAGAAATGATATGATTTTTCTAAGGACATCAACCTGACTTTTTATAATTCTTGCAACTACCCCAACAGGAGACGCCATGCTTACAGCCTCTGAGATCATGACCAAAGATGTTATTTCCGTTCACCCGGAAACACCGGTCGCCAAACTTGCAACGCTTCTCACCACCCATAATATCAGCGGTGTCCCGGTACTTGATGATGACAACAATGTTATTGCGGTGGTTACCGAAAGTGACCTCATCGATCAGTCGAAAAAGCTCCACATTCCTACGGTTGTTACAATCCTTGACTCTGTTTTCTATCTGGAAAACCCCGACAAGATGGAAGCTGAAATGAAAAAAATTGCCGCAACCAGAGTTGCTGAAATTTGCAGCGGCACCCCCAAGACCATATCCCCTGACACCCGCCTTGATGAAATAGCAACCATAATGGCTGAAGATAACATCCATACACTTCCTGTTCTGGATGAAGGGAAACTTGTCGGTATTATAGGAAAGAAAGATATTATCAAGACACTTGTCAGCTGAAAAGTCGTAGGGGAACGAAGCAGTCCCAAAAGCACAATAACGCCCTAACTCCGCATGGTTTCATGCCATAAACATGCTTTAATTTTTTTTCACCTGCCCCCAAGAAGTTCTTGTCTTTCCATTCTTCTTTTGCTATAAAGTAGTGTTTTACCGGATAGCAAGGTTACAGTCTCACACTGTGACCTTTCTTTTTTTCAGAGTCGATGGAAGCATCGGCAAACTAATAACCTTAGCACCTGGCCGTATATACTAGGCCGCAATAAGAGTAGAAACCATGACAGAGGAACTTAACCAAACAACCCAGGACAACGACGAAGAGATGAGCTTTGCGGAACTCTTCGAAATGGAAGAAAACAATACAGTGGTTAACGTCGGCGACGTTACCATCGGTACCATCATTGGCACCGTGGACGACTACGTCCTTGTAGATGTCGGAGACAAGGCTGAGAGCTATATTGCCAAATCCGAATTCCAACTTGACGATGACATTCAATTTAATGTCGGCGACACCTTTGAAGTATTCGTAGAACGCCGCAAGGACGAAGGCGGTCTCCTGCTGTCACGGGAAAAAGCCATAGCTATCAAAGTATGGGAAGATATAGCAAAAATTCAGGAAGAAGACGGTACCATTGAAGGAAAAGTTGAGAATCGCGTCAAGGGCGGCATGTCCGTCAACATCGGTGTCCCCGCATTCCTCCCCTATTCTCAGATAGACCTTCGACCTGTCAAAGATCTCGATGCTCTCATCGGAGAAACTTTTGATTTCAAAATTCTCAAATTTAACCGCAAACGCAACAACGTGGTTATCTCCCGTCGCGCAATCCTCGAAGAGGCCCGCTCCAAACTGCGCGAGAAAATGCGCTCGGTTCTTGAAGAGGGACAGATCATCAAAGGAGCAATCACCAATATCACCGATTACGGTCTTTTTATCGATATGGGCGGCATGGACGGTCTCTGTCATATCACCGACCTCTCCTGGGGACGCGTTTCCCATCCCGCAAAACTGTATAAAGTTGGCCAGGAGCTCGAAGTCAAGGTTCTCAAGTACGACAAAGACCACGACAGGGTATCCCTTGGTGTCAAGCAGCTCAAGGCTGATCCATGGGCAACCGTTGCAGAGCGTTTCCCGATCAACAAGAAAACCGTGGGTAAAGTTGTCTCTATCACCGATTATGGTGTCTTTGTAGAACTTGAAGAGGGTGTCGAGGGCCTGATTCATGTTTCAGAGATGACATGGTCCAAGAAGCCACGTCACCCATCCAAAATGGTAGCGGTTGGTGACGAGCTTGAGATCATGGTCCTCAACATCGAGCCTGAAACCAAACGTATCTCACTTGGAATGAAACAACTCCTTCCAAACCCCTGGGATCTGGTCACCGACAACTACCCAGTTGGTTCTGTTATCGAAGGAAAAGTCAAGAACATCACTGACTTTGGTATTTTTATTGGAATCGAGGAAGGCATTGACGGACTTATTCATGTATCCGACCTTTCCTGGACCGAGCGCATCAAACACCCCTCTGAGAAATACTCCAAGGGCGAAACCATTCAGGCCGTTGTCCTGAAGATTGACAAAGAGCACGAGCGCTTCTCACTGGGTATTAAACAGCTTGAGCCCGATCCATGGCAGGCTGCTTACAACAACTTTCCTTCAGGAACCATCATTGAAGGAAAGATCACCAACGTCACCGACTTTGGTGTCTTTGTTCAGCTTGAAGAGGGAATCGAAGGACTTGTTCACGTCTCTGAGATCTCCAAAGATAAGGTCAAGACCCCAGTTGGAATGTACGAAGTGGGCGACACTCTGAAGGCAATCGTCATCAATGTTTCTGCCAAAGACAGGAAGATCGGACTCTCCATTAAAACTCTTGAAGAGGACGGAGAAGAAGGTGCTGCCGAGAACTACGCCAAGAAGAAAGAAGAGGCAGAAGCTGCTGCTCCTTCCACCTTCGGCGACCTGCTCAAAGCTGCTGCTGCTGACGATAACGCTGAGGAAAGTTCCGAAGAGAAGTAACCCCAACTTTCCGTTGCAGGCCAAACAGGTTGTTTTACCGGGAGAAAATTCTTTCCGGTAAAACAACTTTTTTTTATTTTTATCGCTCTTACAGACAACTAAGTCATAATCATGCTAAAAAAAGAACTTGTCAATGAAGTAAGCAATGAACTGTCTCTCCATAAAAATGATGTCACCACGGCACTCGATATTATGCTGAACACCATGGAAGATGCCTTGAAAGAAGATCGTCGCATTGAGCTTAGGGGATTTGGCAGCTTTGCCGTGAGAAAACGTAAAGCGCGTAGTACCAAAAACCCTAAAACCGGAACAATTATGAATATTCCGGAACGCAAAACCATTCATTTTACCATGAGCAAATCCTTAAAAGAAGCGCTCATCAAAGAATAAGGGATCTGGGGGATCGGAAGAATCCTGGACAACAATCCACCGGGAAGGATTAAAGAAAAGGAGTGACGTCCCCCTTACCCTCCCTGAGAACCACTGGATCATCTCCCGTAAGGTCAATAAGAGAAGAAGGATCAGAAAAGACTTCACCACCATCAATAACCAGGTCCAGCAGTTTTCCATACAGACAATCGATATCATATGGATCCGAGGCAACAATATCATTCTCACCAGCGGGAAGCGAAGTGTTGATAATCGGATTTCCCAGGGTTTCAAGAAGCATCTGACAAATCGGATTCTCCGGCACTCTGATACCAACGGTTTTCTGTTTTGTGGACATTGCCTTTGGAACCAGTTTTGTTCCTGGAAGGACAAATGTATAAGGCCCAGGAAGATTTCGTTTTAGAAGCCGGTAGGCGATGTTGGAAACATGGGCATAATTGCTGATATTCGTAAGATCTGAACACATAAAGGAAAAAGGCTTCCCCTTTGGTCTGCGTTTTATCTGCTCAATTCTTTTTACTGCCTTCTGACAGGAGAAATCGCAGCCAATCCCATACCCCGTATCCGTGGGATAACAGATAATATCTCCACGCTTCAGGCCATCGACGACCTGTTGTATTAATCTTTGCTGGGGGTTATGTGGGTTTATTGCAAGCAGCATGAATATTTTCCTCTATTCTGGTTTGACTTAACTCTAGTAGAGCACATATAGCGATGGAAGGCAAAACCTAATAGTATTTGATCTTTTCCGCTTCAATGCTAAAATAGCTCCAGCATCTGTGATAACTGCAAACTGGTGCTCCGGGGAATCACCCAATTGAAGGATGGGAATTTTATACAAAAAGAAAACTATCAAAAAAAATATGAATTCCGTACCTGCTCCACAAACCGTATCGGATAGAGTACGATTTATTTTTATCCTCTATTTCGTCCTATTTTTTTAATTTGAATTTTGACTTAGGAGCTCTCATGTTATCTGATAATATAGAAACCGCACTCACCTTTGACGACCTGCTTCTCTGTCCTCAAGCCTCACAGGTTCTTCCCAACGAAGTCTCTCTTGCCACCAGCCTCACCCAATCCATCAAGCTAAACGCTCCACTGATCAGTGCCGCAATGGACTCAGTCACCGAGCACCGTACGGCCATTGCCATGGCCCGTGAAGGCGGTCTGGGTATCATTCATAAAAACATGACAATTGATGAACAGGCCATAGAAGTCGAGCGGGTCAAGAAATCAGAATCTGGAATGATAGTTGATCCGATCACTGTAAAGGAAACCCATTCCGTGGGTGAAGTAGAACAAATCATGGCCAAGTACAAGATCTCCGGCCTTCCAGTGCTCCGGGACGGGAAGCTGGTGGGAATCGTCACCAACCGTGATCTGCGCTTCGTTTCAGACAATGGACTACGCGTGGGCGATGTAATGACTTCCAAAAATCTGGTTACGGCAAAAGTTGGTATTGATCTTGAGCACTCAAAAGCCCTACTTCATGAACACCGTATCGAGAAACTTCTCGTTGTCGATGATAACGGTAAACTCAGTGGTTTGATCACCATTAAAGATTTGGAAAAAATAAAAAAATATCCACTCGCTGCCAAGGACGGTATGGGCAGGCTTCTTGTCGGGGCAGCACTCGGTGTTGGCAGTGACATCGAGGCCAATGCTCAGAGACTGATCAATGTTGGTGTTGATGTGGTGGTCGTAGACTCAGCCCACGGTCATTCCCAGGGTGTACTGGATGCAGTGGCGAAGATCCGGGGCACCTTTCCCAATCTGCAGATCATTGCCGGAAACGTTGCCACCGCAGAGGGTACCAAAGCACTGATCAAAGCCGGGGCCAANTGTGTAAAAGTTGGCGTAGGCCCAGGTTCCATCTGTACTACACGCATTGTAGCAGGTGTTGGTGTTCCACAGATGACCGCCATTCAAAAGGCCGTTGCCGCCGCAGCCAAATATGATATCCCTATTATTTCAGATGGCGGTATTAAACATTCAGGAGAACTGGCAAAGGCCATTGGTGCAGGGGCACATACCATTATGATCGGCTCTTTGTTCGCAGGAACCGATGAAACCCCTGGCGAAACCTTCCTCTACCAGGGACGAACCTATAAAGGATATCGTGGTATGGGATCACTTGGGGCCATGCGTAAAGGCTCTTCAGATCGTTATTTTCAGTCTGAAGTTTCCAGCCAGTCTAAACTTGTTCCCGAGGGCATTGAAGGAAAAGTTCCCTATCGTGGGCCGCTTGCCAATGTTATATACCAGCTCCTTGGTGGATTACGATCCGGCATGGGCTATGTCGGAGCCGCAACCATTGAAGAACTGCGGCAAAAGGCAAAATTTGTTCAGATTTCCGCCTCCGGACTGCGGGAATCCCATGTCCATGATGTTATTATCACCAAAGAAGCTCCCAACTACCGTACAGCATAAAGAAGACGAACTCCTATGAACATACATGATGAAAAAATCCTGATCCTTGATTTCGGTTCCCAGACCACCCAGCTCATCGCCAGACGAATTCGTGAGCAGAAAGTCTACTGCGAAATCCATCCCTTTTCCACGCCTCTTGAAACCATTAAGGAGATGAATCCCACGGGTATCATTCTCTCAGGTGGTCCGCGTTCCGTCTACGATGCTGATGCCCCCCTCTCTGATCCTGGTCTTTTTGAACTTGACCTCCCCATCCTGGGAATCTGTTATGGGGCCCAGCTGATGATGCAGCAACTAGGCGGTAAAGTCGAAAATGCTGACAAACGCGAATTTGGCAAAGCTAACCTGACGGTCCAGTTCACCGAAGGACTGTTTGCAGGACTTGAGACAGGAGTTCCACAACATCAGGTATGGATGAGCCACGGTGATCGTATTGAAGTGGTAGCAGAAGGCTTCGAAACCACGGCCGTCAGCGATCATTCTCCCTGCGCAGCCCTCAGACACCGTTCAAAACCCTTTGTGGCAGTGCAATTTCACCCCGAAGTAGTTCATACCCTTATCGGAACGGATGTTTTGCGCAACTTTATTTTTGGGATCTGTAACTGCAGCCCCAACTGGACCATGGCCTCCTTTATTGAATCCACTGTAAAAGGAATCCAGGAAAAAGTCGGGGACAACAAGGTTATCTGTGCCCTCTCCGGTGGTGTTGATTCTTCAGTAACGGCCGCTCTGGTTCATAAAGCCATCGGCGACCAGCTCACTTGTATCTATGTTGACAACGGTCTTATGCGTACTGGGGAAAGCGAATCCATTCTCCGCTTCTTCAGAGAGAAAAGCAAGCTCAAAGTCATTGCTGTGGACGCCGTAGACTTCTTTCTCGATGAACTGGAAAATGTTCTTGATCCCGAAATCAAACGTAAACGAATAGGCCTTGGTTTCATCAAGATATTTGAAGAAGAAGCTGCAAAACTGGGTGAAGTCGACTTTCTGGCCCAGGGTACCCTTTACCCGGATGTCATCGAATCCGTTTCATTTATGGGTGAGGCTCCCATAAAATCCCATCACAACGTTGGTGGATTACCAGAAATCATGAAGCTTGATCTTATCGAACCGCTTCGTGAACTGTTCAAGGATGAGGTTAGAGAACTAGGCCTTGAACTTGGACTTCCTGAAGAAGCAATCTACCGCCAACCCTTCCCTGGCCCAGGCTTAGGAATCAGGATCATGGGTGAAGTCAACAGGGAACGCCTGAACATTGTTCGTCAGGCCGATGTAATAGTGCTTGAGGAGATGAAAAAGAGCGGCTGGTACCGCAAGGTATGGCAATCCTTCGCTGTTCTCCTTCCGATTCAGACCGTCGGCGTCATGGGTGACGGCCGTACCTATGAAAATGTCATCGCCCTGCGTTCCGTTGATTCCAGAGATGCCATGACTGCAGACTGGTCAAAAATCCCCTATGATCTGCTTGGAATTATCTCGACCCGGATCATCAATGAAGTACGTGGAGTAAATCGTGTTGTTTTTGACATTTCGTCCAAACCTCCCTCCACCATTGAATGGGAGTAATAGAACTGGCTGAAGACTGAATCCCCTTCTGCCTTCTATCTGAGAAATGCATTCAAACACCCTCTACATAGCATCCCTTGAACCCGAGGCAGGAAAACTTGTCGTTACCATGGGGATCATGGAATTTCTCAGCCGCTCCGTAGGAAATGTCGCCTTTTTTCGCCCGGTTATTGATACCGAGAGAGATATCGATCCCGACATAAACCTGATCCGGGGCCGTTACTGCCCCAATATGAGCTATGAAGAAAGCTACGGTTTTCAGGCTTCAGAAGTAAAAAGCTTTGTGGCAGAGGGGCGGATAAAGTTTTTTCTGGAAGAACTGCTCAACAAGCTTACCCGCCTCAAAGAACAGTACGACTTTGTCCTCTGTCAGGGCCTGAATGCAACATCCTTCCTCTCCGCCTTTGATCTCGACATCAACATGGAAATTGCCAAGAATCTCGGCTGTCCTTTTATTGGTGTTATCAATGGCATGAACCAGACCTCCCGCGACATCGCCAAGGAAATACAGATTACAGAAGCTGCCATAACCGAATCCGGTTGCACCCATTTTGCAACCTTTGTTAATCGTATGGCTGAAGATACTCTTGGAGTACTCGAAGTAGAACTCGATGACCCGGATGAAGCATCGGGTGCTCCTGTCTTTCTTCTGCCTGAAAATGAAGAACTGGACAAACCCTCACTTGCTGGTATTTGTGACGCTCTTGGATGCGCCAACATCCTCGATCGTAGTGATGGTATGGATCGTATCGTCAAGCAGTTCAAAATTGCTGCCATGACCATGGAGCATTTCCTTTCCCATGTGGAAGACGGTGATCTGATCATTGTCCCCGGTGACCGTGATGATATTATTCTCGCCTCAATCTCCACCCTCTTTTCAGCGAATTATCCTAATGTAGCTGGCATTCTCCTTACCGGTGGATTTCTTCCAGGAGCAAACACCATGCGTCTGATCACTGGCCGGGAGAGAATTGTTCCATTGCTCAGTGTCACCACCGACACCTACAGCACGACCAGGAATGTTGCGGCGGTACCTGCCCTCATAAATCCAGGCGATGAACGTAAAATCGCCCTCGCCCTTGGCCTCTTTGAGACCCATGTTAACAGCGAGCGACTGCGAAAGATGACAGAACTCAGCACCACCCCGGAGACAGTCACCCCTATCATGTTTGAATATGGGCTTTTCGAACGGGCACGCTCTGCCAGGAAACATATTGTCCTTCCGGAAGCCAGTGATGAACGGATCTTACGGGCCACAGAAATTTTACTCCGCCGCAATGTGGTGGATATCACCCTGCTGGGAAACCCGGAAGAAATAACAGCTCATGCTGCAGCACTGGGACTCGACATTAAAAAGGCCAGGCTCATCGACCCTTCAACTTCGGAGCTGACCGAAGAATTTATCCAAACCTTTTACAAGCTGCGGAAACACAAGAATATGACCCCGGATGGCGCCCGTGACGCCATGAGCAACCTCTCCTACTTCGGAACCATGATGGTCTACGAGGGAATGGCAGATGGAATGGTCTCAGGTGCCATACACACCACCGCTGACACCATTCGTCCTGCCCTGCAGATTATCAAGACCATCCCTGGAATATCTGTGGTTTCCTCAGTCTTTCTCATGTGCCTTGACACCAGAGTACTTGTCTATGGTGACTGTGCCGTAAATCCCGATCCCAATGCCGCACAACTTGCAGAAATAGCAATATCCTCGGCCGACACCGCCACGACCTTTGGTATTGAGCCTCGGCTTGCCATGCTCTCCTATTCAACGGGAGCTTCTGGCAAAGGTGTCGATGTTGAAAAAGTACGTACTGCCACAACAATGGCCAGAGAAAAAAGACCAGATCTTCTCATTGAAGGCCCTATTCAGTACGATGCCGCCATCGATCTGGCTGTAGCTAAGACGAAAATGCCGGACAGCCTGGTTGCAGGCCGTGCAACGGTATTCATTTTCCCGGATCTCAACACCGGCAACAACACTTACAAGGCCGTACAACGATCTTCAGGTGCCGTAGCAATCGGGCCTGTCCTCCAGGGGTTAAAGAAACCTGTCAATGACCTCAGTCGAGGCTGTCTCGTCGCCGACATCGTGAACACCGTGGCCATTACTGCCATTCAGGCGCAATCCATCCAAACCTGAATTTTTCTTCACGAAAAAAACAGATAGCCTCGTTTATGAAGACTGAAGAGTATCTTTTCATCTCCAGGGAAGCATCATGGCACTAATCAAATGGAGAGACTGCTATTCCGTCGGAGTCGAAAAATTTGATAAGCAGCACAAGGTGCTTATTGAAATACTCAACGATATCTTTATCATCGTACGAGAAAAGCAAAGCGTGGACCACCTTGGCCCTGTTCTCTATAAACTTGTTCAATACACCCAGGAACACTTCAGAGACGAAGAAGAAGCGATGGCGGCGGTGAACTTCCCCAAACTGGATGAACACAAGGCAATACACGGCAAACTGCTGAACGAAGTAACAACTTACCAAAAACGCCTGGAAGCTAATGACGAAAAGCTGATACCGGAATTTTATCAGTTTGTCAGGGAATGGCTGCTCACACATATACTTGAGGATGACATGAAATATAAGCTGTTCCTTGGAACAGGCAGCACCACCCTTTCAGGAAACACCTCGGGATAATTCCTCTCCTCCCCCCTTTGTCCCGACCCCGTACTTCCGAGTCGATATCCCAACCTGCTTTCTCGCTCAATTCCGCGTCTGTGATCATTCTCAACCCATGAACAATCCGGGCCCAGCTTGAAAATCATTGATACAGTGCTTGATAATAGTTTCACAATGAATTGCACTGGTATTGAGAAAGGGGATGTTTCCCATATCCTCCGTAAGAAGCAGCGGCAACTCAGTACAGCCAAGAACTACTGAATCAATTTGTTGCTCCTCCTTCATTCTTTTGATGATGGCCAGGAGCTCATCACGGGTTGATTCTTTGATGACTCCCAGTTCAATTTCAGAAAACAGTCTGTGATGAATAAGCTGCTGTTCTTCAGCTGTTGGCACAACCACGTTAATTCCTTGCAACACAAAAGGCTTTTTGTAAAAATCTGCCTCCATGGTGAGACTGGTACCCAGCAGGCCGATTTTCTTGAGCCCCATCGTTTGTGCTCTGCTGCATGTTGCTTCAACAATACTTAACAATGGAAGCGGAGCTTTGGCGCTGACTTCCTCAAAAACGATATGCGGAGTATTAGAAGCCATGGCCACAAAGTCCGCCCCTCCATTGTGGAGAATGCGTATCCTTTCAAGCAACCATTCAACCAGAGCTGGCCAATCCTTATCGGTGACCATCTGCATAAATGCATTGAGATTGGCACTGTAGACAATGATTTCCGGGTATGCCAGTTCGCGGTGTTGCCGGTTGAAGGCACCGATTATTGTCTTGTAATAATCAAGCGTTGATTCCGGACCAAGTCCACCTAAAATTCCTATCTTTCTCATTGTCTTCAACTGTTAATCCCCCTAAAGGTGTAAAAGCAGAGTATTTGTAAAAACACTCCCCATCTCGAAAATCACACGGGTACTGTTTTCGTTTATGATTACAAGCGCAGGGCCGGTCTTCTCCCCTCTGCCACCGTTGTTCCGTCAGGAAACTTTTTTATGCCGATGTTCATATATCCCGCATGCAGGAGCCAGTCGCATTCGTTTCCGCTGCCTGCTGCCGCTATATAGAGTAAGGCTCCCGGTTTTAAGAGCATTCGACAAAAACAGAGATCTTCCATAATAGTATCTGCACTACTCTCTTTTCTGCTGTAAGGAGTGTAGAAGATGAGATCAAAATGTGGTTTGCTTCTGAAATTACGTAACCCCTGAGGCAGGTGGGTAATCGCAGAAGCGCTACAAACTGCCTGTGCCATGTTTTTGGTAATCTCATACTCTCCGTGAACACTGAGGATCGTAGCTGGGTGCTTCGCCCTTTGATTGTTTCTGAACCGTAGCTTTTTCATTGTGTACCTGTTTTGTGCTGTGTCATTGCAGAAGTACAGATTTTCCGCTCAGTGAAGTCTTGAGAGGAAAATAGTGAAGGCAAGAGCCGTCAGGTAGCAGAAAAGGAGTTTTGCGGTGGCATGGAAATGCCTCTTTTTTTGCTGAGAAAAAGGCATGTGGATATCCATCTGTTTCGCCTCCCAACTACTGCTGTCTTCTGTCTGTAACAACTGGAACAACAGGAGCAACACTTGCCCCTTAGTGTATTTTTTCACTGATTCTACCTCCCCGGTGTTGCCTCAACTCCGTTGACGCCTTAATCATTTTTCTTTGCATCATTATAACTGGAGTGGTAAACAAGAACAGATACAGAATCAAAAAAAAACAACCATAACAGATTCAATATGTGCGGTAACGGTATGGAATATCACTATGTAAAATTAGCAAATACTCTCGAACAACAGATTCTGGCCGGAGAATATCTGGCTGGAGAGAAGCTTCCTTCACTCCGAAAACTGCAGGCTGCGACAGGGCGCTCGATTTCCACGATTTATCAAGCCTACGAAGAGTTGGAACACCGGGGGCTGGTTGAGGTACGGGAGAAATCCGGCTTTTTTGCCAGGCCTCTGTTGAATGATATCCTGCCCCTTCCCAGACAGGGCACCTCACCGGTAAAATCGCATAAAGTTGCGATCAATGTACTGGCCGCCATGATGCAACGTTCCCTTACCAATCCTGCACTTATTCCATTTGGAGAGGCTGTGCTGGGCAAGACTCTTTTACCGGGAAAACAGATGGCCGCTGCGGTACGTTTGGCTGCCGGTGGATATCACGACGGCAGTTGTAGTGGCTATGGCGCCCCGACAGGCTATGAAAAACTGCAGCGGGAAATTGCCAAACGGTACCTGGATTTTCCCCACAGAGACTATGGCAGTGAGATCATTATTACCCAGGGCTGTATGAATGGGATCGAACTCTGTTTGCGTAGCGTGGCACGTCCCGGGGATACCATTCTTCTGGAGTCCCCCACCTTTCTCTGTTATCTCCAGTTGATTGAAGATTTGAACATGCGGGCTCTGGAACTACCGGCAGACCCGGCAACTGGCCTGAGTCTTGAAAAACTACGGGCAACTCTGGATGAACATGATATCCGGGCGGCTCTCCTTAACCCCAATTTTCAAAATCCCCTCGGTTTTGAGATGGAGGCTGCCAACAAAGAAGCACTGGTTGCCCTATTTGCGAGCCGTGGTATTCCAATAATTGAGGACGGGATCTATGAAAATCTCTACTTTGGAGAACAGAAGCCGCTGCCTTTAAAGCATTTTGATACCCAGGGAATGGTCCTCTATTGTAACTCTTTCTCCAAAGACCTGATGCCCGATCTTCGTATGGGCTGGCTGCTGGCAGGAAAATACCGGGAAAAGGTAAAACGACTGAAATTCAACAATAGTCTGGCAAACTCCCAGTTACTACAAAACGCGCTGGCAACCTTTCTCAAGGGTGGCAGCTATGACAGACATCTGCGTAAACTGAGGAACAACCTTCGCAAACAGGCTGCCGACATGAGTCAATCCATCGGCCGCAATTTCCCGCCTGAATGCAGAATCTCCTCACCCAAGGGGGGACTAACCCTCTGGGTGGAGCTCCCCGAGAGCGTGGACAGCCTGAAACTCTTTCGACTCGCTGAAAAAGAGAATATCTCCCTGATGCCCGGCACTCTCTGCTCTGGCACCGGACAGTACGATCATTGCATCCGTCTCTGTTATGGACATCCCTGGGATGAACGAATGGAACATGGGCTGAAGACCCTTGGCAAGCTGGTAAAATCTTTAGTCAAGACAGAAAAGAACAACAGAAGCGAGTCCAATGCGCAGGAGATAGTCGTGGGCCTCAACTCCGATCCGGAAATCAACAGGATTGAGGATATTATTCGTATTTTTGGCCGGAGGAACAGCAAGCTATCTCTCAGGTTCCATCAGTCCATTTCCGGCAATATCCTCAAACTGGTTGCCAGTGGAGAGTTACATGGTGGTTTTATTTTTGGTCAGTGTGACGATGATCGATTTGCGTTGCACTATTTAACCACCTACTATTTGCGGATAGTAGGCCCGACCCAGATGGCGGAGACGATGAGAAATGGAGATTATCGCGATCTGGCCAGACTGCCATGGATAGGGAATCCTGTGGAATGCCCCTATTGTCAACTGATGGAGAATATCTTTCACGACCATGGCTTCCATCCTCAACAGATCATGACTGCCAGTGATGAACCCTCAATCTTGAGCATGATCAAAGCGGGCGTGGGCCTTAATTTTATGCTGGAGAACCAGGCCAGAGCGCTTGCCCAAGAGGAGAGCCTTGTGGTGTGGGAACGGGAGCGTTTCGCCTTCCCCCTTTCTTTTGTCACCCTGGCCAGTGCGCAGGATGACAAACGGGTTATCGAAATCAACAAGGTCATTGAACAGATCTGGTAAAACTTTTGCCTAATCTTACAATTACCTGAAGTGACACGATCGCCAATACCATCTTCCAGAGCCAGGGTTCTGTACGAAGATCCCCCTTCCCAGTGATTCAGTACAATCGGTGAAAGGCCGATGCCTTGATCACAGCCACCACCTCGGCGCCCTTGCGGAGATCAAGCTCACGGATCGCCTCCGGCACAACCTGGGAGATAAGACTTCCCCCGTTGCAGGCCAGCTCTACCCCGATCCGGTTGCCTTCGCCAAAGACATCGGTCACCCGGCAGGCAAGGAGATTACGGGCGGAGGTGGCCACAGGATGCTGTTTGAAGAGGGTAATGTCCTTGGCTCCAAGCTCAAAAACGTTCTCCCCCTCTCCTCCCGGTTCGGTGAGAATCAATTCGGTCCCCCCCCATCGGTAGGCCCAGAGGTCATCATGCGGCTGCGGAGGCGGCAAGTGAAAAAGGTTGGCATAACCGCGGTTGCCGGCGACCAGTCCACGCCGTGCCAGATCTTCCACCGCCAGACGCTCCTGGAGCCGCCCCTGGCCAAAGACCAGGACTTCATCTGTCATCAGCCGAATCTCCTCCATTGAATGACTGATAAAGAGCAGAGGAATCTCGAACTGGTCAAGGACCGTCCGCAGATAGGGAATAATCTGAAACTTCAACTCCTGATCCAGGCCGGTCAGGGGTTCATCCATCAGGATAAGACGAGGGCAGGCCAGGACAGTGCGGCCAAGGGCCACCCGCTGCCGCTCTCCGCCGGAGAGGCTGTTCACCCCTCGCTCCAGGAGATGTTCGAGGCCCAATACCGTAATGATCGCCTCCGGCGTACCACGACGCTGATCCGGCGGAGTCCGTTTCCAGCCGTAAAAGAGATTCCGACGGACATTCATGTGTGGAAAGAGGTGGGCGTGCTGAAAGACGACCCCAATCCGACGTTCCTGCGGGGGCAGGCTGATCTTTTTCTCCCCGTCATAGTGAATCTGACCGTCCAGCACAATGCGACCCCGGTCAGGCTTGAGCAGTCCGGCCAGAATGTGCATAAAGGTCGATTTACCGCTGCCGGAGGGCCCGAATATCCCACATTTTTTCTCGGCCAGGGAGAAGTCCACCCGCAGGGAAAAGTTACCGACTCTTTTGGTTACATCCACTTCAAAGAGCATCAGCTACCTCCTGCGGAAGGAACGGGCCGAGGCCTCGCTGACCAGGAGGACCAGAAAGGAAAGGCCGATGGAGACCAGACAGAGCGAGAGGGCCATGGAATCTCCCCCAGGGGTGTTGGTATACTCGTAGATGGCCAAGGGAATGGTCTGGGTGATTCCGGGAATATTGCCGGCCAGAATGATGGTGGCCCCGAACTCTCCAAGGCTTCTGGCAAACATCAGGGTCATGCCCGCCAGAACGGCCCGGCCGGAGAGGGGCAGGATGACCGAATAGAGGCTGTCCCACCACCTGGCCCCCAGAGTTCGGGCAGCCTGGAGGTACTGCTCGTCAATCCCTTCCATGCCGATCCTGATGGAACGGACCAGAAGTGGAAAGCCAACCACGGCCGACGCGATCACAGCACCTTTCAGGGTAAAGATGATCCGGAGATCAAAAAACCGGAGCACCGGCCCAAGAGAGCCGGATTGGCCGAAGAGAAGGAGGAGGAGATACCCCACCACCACCGGAGGAAGTACCAGCGGTAGGTTCACCACCCCCTCCAGAACCGCCCGGCCCGGGATCCTGGTAAAGACCAGAAGATAGGCCGCAGCAAAGCCGAAGGGGAGCGAGAGCAGGGTCGCGGCAGTGGCCACCTTGAGAGATAGGATAATGGCCTGGATATCCTGGGGAGTAAGAGACATAATATTTACGTTCTCAATCTATTCAGATTGCCGATTCAATCAGTGGGAGGAAGCAACTGTGAAGCCGTATTTCTCCAGAATAGTGACGGCCGCCGGCGTACCCAGATAGGCGAGAAAGGCCTGGGCATCCGGATTCTTCACTCCGGCAAGTGTCAGCCCCAACGGATAGGCAATGGGGTCATGGAGCTCTGCGGGAACGGTCAAAAGGATAACAGCCCGGCGGGCGAGCAGGGCATCGGTCTTATAAATAAAGGCCCCGTCCACCTCGGCGCGATCCGCGTAGAGCAGGGCCTGGCGGACATCCTTAGCCATAACCAGTTTATGTTCTTTTTCCAGTTGCTCGTAGATCCCTGCCGCCCGCATGGCCTGGGCCGCATACTGTCCGGCAGGCACACTCTTCGGACTCCCTATGGCTACACGGGAAAGAGTGGCGACTCCCAGCAAATCGTGAACTGGAGTATCCTCGGCTCCGACAAAAACCAGAGAGTTCCCGGCAAAAATCCGAACCGTTTCCGGAACAACCTGTTTTTCCTGGAGAAGGTAATCCATCCATTTTTTATTGGCCGAGACATACAGGTCGGCAGGAGCCCCCTGGACGATCTGTTTGGCCAGAGAACCTGATGAAGCGAAATTAGGAAGAATGGCAATACCTGGATTTCCCTTAACAAATTCTCCGTTCAGCTCCTTGAAGGCATCAGTCATACTGGCCGCCACCGAAAGCCGGATCTCCCCGGCCAGGGCCTGGACAGCTGTGGTACAAAGCACCAGTAAAACGAATACGAGTAATTTTGCCTGCCTCTTCATCACGATTTCTCCCTGTTGCTCTTATTTATCCTGTATGCCGACGGACAGAGTTTTTGGCCTTTGCCGGGATCACGTCTCCCTGTACAACTATCCGCCTTATTTGTTCTTCTGCACAAAATATGCCATTCTCTCTTTTCACCCACTGCCCCAGTGGCTACCGGACGTGGCCGGGAAAAAATACCTCCTTCTTGCTGGATCTGACCGACAGCATTCGTCCCGACACTACCTTTTTGTCACATCTGTAACAAAAATGTGGAACATGCTCCATTCTCCAGATTCCAATCTTCTATCACATTTCGATATATTAAACAAAATATAACGATGGAGAAAAAAAGGCTCCCAGGAAATGACTGCCTGAAAACACTCTCACCAGGGGAGATCCATTGTCTCTTCGGCCAGAAAATTCGCCAGCCGCTCCTGCAGGGCGGCGAACCGAGTCAAAGCCTCTTCACCGGCTGTAGTGACCCGGGCCCCACCACCGCCCTTCCCTCCCTTACTGGTTTCCACCAAAGGGAAAGGGGCCTGACGATTCATGGAACTAATCAGATCCCAGGCGTGCTTGTATGACATTTTCATGGACCGGGCTGCCGCGGAAATAGAACCATATTCCCGGACTCGCTGCAGAAGCACTACTCGACCGATGCCGAGAAAAGTCTCTCCGTTATTTTCAATCCAGATCCTGCCATTACAGGAATACCCTGCAACAACCTCTTTCTTCTTATGGGCTCGATGCTTCTTCATAAGGCGCTATATAAAACAAAATACATCGAATGGCAAGAACAATTCGCTGATCCCTTCTAATGACCGGGCCAACATACATTGCCATCATCCATCAGTGGGTATGGTTGCCGAAACTGCTCAGAGCTGAGGCTACATGAGGGGTCAGGGGACAATAGCCGGCAGCGTGACAATAAATTCACGAATTTCATCTCGGACCCGGCTGTAATGCTTGAGGGCCTCATCTTCGCTTGCGGCATTTTCAACTAATTTCGGAGGGTCGTCAAAGCCGTGATGGATGACCTTCACAGGGCCGGGAAAAAAAGGACAGTTTTCATCAGCGTGACCGCAGACGGTGATTACCAGATCAAACGCATTTTCGGGCAGATCGCTGACCAGCTTTGAACGGTGACCGGAAATATCCACCCCGGCTTCGGCCATTGACTTAACCGCCAGTGGGTTGAGACCATGGGTCTCGATACCGGCAGAAAAAGCCTCGATGGTGTTGCCAAGGAGCCTGCGGGCCCAACCTTCCGCCATCTGACTGCGACAGGAATTGCCTGTGCAGAGGAAAAGGACCTTTTTTTTCACTGTTCTGTATCCTCAATAAAAATTTTCAATCCCTTCCTCTTTACATCCTGGATAAATTCCATAACCTTGCTTTTAATCTGGTTTCGGATTTCTCTTACCTTTTCGAGATACGCTTCCACGATCTGGCTTCTGCCGGTATTATGCTCACAAATAAAAAGAACGTTAAATGCATCCATTGTCTTATCTCCAGAAAAAGAAGTTAATCATTCGTCTCTGCTGACATGGCAGACACCGGTCAGGGTTTCCCTGGCATGGGGAAAGTATTTTTTCTTGAACCAGAAGGCAACGTTGACCAGGGCGATCAGTACCGGGACCTCCACCAGAGGTCCGATAACCGCTGCAAAGGCCTGGCCGGAATCAATACCGAATACGGCGATGGCCACGGCAATGGCGAGCTCGAAGTTATTGGAGGCAGCCGTAAAAGAAAGGGTGGTGGCCTGCTCGTATGTGGCTCCCACCTTCATGGACATGAAAAAGGAAACCAGAAACATGACGAGGAAATAGATGGCCAAGGGGATCGCAATTCGGACAACATCAAAGGGCAGTTGAACGATATATTCACCCTTCAACGAAAACATGACGACGATGGTGAAAAGGAGAAACATCAGGGTAAGGGGGCTGATCATGGGGATCAGTTTTTCCTGATACCACTCCTCACCCTTCAGGCGCAAACCGATGAAACGGGTTAACATCCCTGCGATAAAAGGGATACCAAGGTAAATAAAGACTGACTGGGCGATCTGCCCCATGGAGATATCGACCTCCAGCCCTGCAATGCCGAAAATTTTGGGAAGAAAGGTGATGAAGAACCAGGCATAAACCGAGAAAAAAAGCACTTGAAAGATGGAGTTGAAGGCGACCAGGCCCGCGCAGTATTCCCGGTCTCCCTCGGCCAGATCATTCCAGACAATGACCATGGCGATACAGCGGGCCAGGCCGATCAGGATGAGGCCAACCATATACTCGTGCTGCCCGGAGAGAAAGCTTATCGCCAGGCCAAACATCAGGACAGGCCCGATAATCCAGTTCTGGATAAGTGAAAGCGTCAGTATCCTGCCGTTTCGGAATACCTCATGCAGCTGCTCATAGCGCACCTTGGCCAAGGGCGGGTACATCATAAGAATAAGGCCCACGGCGATGGGTATATTGGTAGTCCCCACCTGGAAGGCGTTGATCAAATCCTTGATGCCGGGCAGAAAATACCCGCTCCCGACACCAATCAGCATGGCAAGAAAAATCCAGAGGGTGAGAAATCGATCAAGAAAAGAAAGTCTTCTGCCTTCAGTACTCATGAAGAGTCCTCCGATCAACCTGGTTCCGCGACGCAGGTGTCTGCTTTTTTTGTTTTCAGAAACGCTCCCAGGCGATGGTGGTCTTCGCGGGCTTGCTCCAAGTGGAGGCAATATTTCTGCAGGAAGTCAAAGAGAGCTTCACGAATCCCGTTATCAGCACTGATGCGATAGTACATCCACACGCCGCGGCGCCTCCCTTCAACCAGGTCGGTGTTGCGCAGTATCGCCAGGTGCCTTGACACCGTTGATTGCGGCATATCCAGAGCAGCCTCAAGATCGCATACGCACAGTTCGCCGTTTTTTAACAGGAGAAACAGGATCCTCAGTCTGGTCTCATCGCCGACCGTCTTAAAAATTTGTACTGTTTTTTTCATAAATACATTATATCCGGATATGCGGATATATTGCAAATACTTTTTTTGTCGGCGGCGCATGAATTCTAATCTTTTGACTGATATATTTTTTCGGTGACCACCGGGCTCTATCTTGTCACACCAGTAATCGGGACATGAGAAGCAATCAGGCAACCCACTGAGAACATGACCTTTCCATTATCTGCTTACCAGGCGAACCGCTTTTATATGTTGCTGTTTTCCGGGGAGTATTATAGGATATTTTCATGTAAATTCGGCCGGAATATGGGGAATCGTGACCTGTGACGTCCTCTGCGGTGAATATTGTGGAGTAAAAGGGCTGAGAACGGCCCCTCGCAGGCACCGCGTCAGGCCGTTTTGAGAGAAAAACAGGTTTCTGGAAACCCGTTTTCCCGCTGATCCTTTGCCTGACGGCAAACAAAATCCGGTCATTTATATGGATCAATTCATCGCCAGACAGCCCATTCTCAATATCCATAAAAAACTGCATGCCTATGAGCTACTCTACAGGGGGGCAAAGCATTACAGCCTGGACAAGGTAAGCAGTGACCGGGCTACCACCAGTGTTCTTTCAAGCGTTTTTTTGACAAGAGATATCCAGGAAATTTCTGCCTATCGCCCCTGTTTCGTCAATTTTTCTCAGAATTTGATAGAGACCATGCTTCCCGCTTCCTTTCCACAATCGCAAATTGTGGTCGAAGTCCTCGAAGATGTCCAGCCCACCCCGAAAGTTCTCTCAGCCTGTGATCGTCTGCGCAGGGACGGGTACACCATAGCGCTCGATGATTTTATCTATGACCGGAAACTTGAGCCTCTTATCGAGTTGGCAGATATCATCAAGATTGACATCCGGATGACCCCCCTTGATACCATTATTCGGACCCTGAACCTGCTTTCCAGGCATAAGGTGAAGCTCCTTGCCGAAAAAGTTGAAACACTTCAGGAGTTTGAAAAGGCAAGCAAGATGGGGTTCGTATATTTTCAGGGGTATTTTTTCTGTGAGCCGGAGCAGGTGCATATCAAAGAACTTCCTGCCAATAAAGCCAGCCTCGTCGCCCTGCTGGCCGAGGTAATAGGAAAAAAACAACCCTTGAGAAACTCTACAAAATAATCAGTACTGATCTTGCCGTCACCTACAAGCTTTTGAAGTTTCTCAACTCAGCCTATTTTTATCGTCTGGAAAAGGTGAAAACCGTCAAGCATGCCATCGCCTATATGGGAGCGAAGGAACTGAGGCGTTTTATCATGCTGATCATCATTTCAGAGTTGGCTGTGGACAAGCCAGGGGAACTGGTGCGTCTGGTTCTTGTTCGAGCCAAGTTCTGTGAATTACTGGGAGAGTCCAGTTTTTATGCCTGTGACCCCTCGGAACTGTTCGTCCTGGGGTTGTTTTCTCTTTTGGATACCATGCTTGAAACGTCCATGAAAAAGGTTTTGGAAAATCTCCCGGTCAGCAGCATGATCAAGGATGCACTGTTATTGAAAACCGGCCTCTATGCCGATTTCCTCCGGGTGCTCATCGCATTTGAGAAAAACGATGATACCGTTTCCACCGCATTGCTTGCAAAGTTGGGAGTTAACATGGGAAAGGCATCTGAATCGTATCTTGTGGCCATACGCTATGCCAACGGACTGGTATAATCGGCCATGCCAGTTCCCTCACTCGCCTTTTTCACCGTGGAATCTTTTTCGATTTTCTGATTATTTTCGATATATCTGTTCAGGCAAATCTCCCTCTGAACATGAAATATACGGCACCCACCATGCAGAATCCCGCCCACAGATAATCCAGCTTCAGCGGTTCCTTGAGATACAAAACAGAAAAAGGGACAAAGACAGAAAGTGTTATCACCTCCTGGATGATTTTCAGTTGGCCAATGTTAAGGACGGTGTAACCGATACGATTGGCCGGGACCTGAAAGAGATATTCAAGCAGGGCGATTGACCAGCTTGCCAGGGCCGCGATGATCCAGGGTTTTCCGTTTAACTCTTTGAGGTGGGCGTACCAGGCAAAGGTCATAAACAGGTTGCTACACAGCAGAAGACAAACAGAAAGGATGATCGGGTGCATAAGCTATGATTTCAGGTGTATTGGGTTGCAGTTGAGAACGGAAGGGAAGCAATGTTCTCCAGTATATGTTGCCACAGCTTTACGGGCGGCAGAGGAAATTTACAAGTAAAAAAGAAGGGGCTGGTAATGATGATGCTTCAATGAACGAAATCAGATTAACCCCAGCCCCCGTCATTGCAAAAAAAAAAACTCCAGCTTATCTGATTAGATACGCTGGAGGTTCGCCGTACGGGACTGTATCCCTATGAGTTGTTAACTTCTGTTTACTTTGAAACTTTGACTGTTGCGGGTGCCTTATTTAGATTCCCCTGAAAAACATTCAACATGCTGTTTTTGCAGGACAATGTAGCGATAAAATGGTAAAATATGCAAGCATTTAAGGTTAACATCCT
>JGI11705J14877_10000340_pt1 | contig 29537 bp, 12 predicted proteins | sample Etolaghawater15m_FD_14877 | JGI IMG/M metagenome (IMG submission 14877)
CCTGCATCAATGGGTACTCCTGCGTTACCGGTTGATCCAGCCTCTGTGAAAAAGCAAATTCTCCACTTTGCCCCCACCTTCCCGCGGGAACATATCCCAGAACTAATCCGGCAACATCACCTTACGACTTTAACATCAGAATCGATTCACAAGCTGGTGAGCCGTTGGATTGAGCAACTTTCCCATCAACCCGAATTCCGTGTACTCTCCAACGGACACCTTTGCCTGCTTTCTTCGGAAAACCTTCATGACACCAATGATGTTCAAGAGACCGAAGAATCCTGGAAGAATAATGAGACTGGGGAGACTGGGGAGACCAGCGCTCTTCCTGCCGGCCAAAAGCCAGTGCAGAAAGTTTTTTCGTTTGACACATGTGATGAGGCCGTTCGCTTTTGTTACGATCGGATGTCTGGCCGACGAAGACTGGAAAAGCGTAAAATGAGCCTGCTGGAGCGTATCGAGCCTGCCATTCACAAGGTTGAGTTGAAAATGGCCCACATTAAGGATCCAGAGAAGACCCTGGAACGCGCCCAGCGGTACGAACAATGTGGGCATCTGCTCATGGCAAACGCTCATCGACACGTGGAGCATGGCTCGGAGTCGATCACTGTTCAGGATTTTTATGATGGCGGGGCGGCGGTAGACATTCCCATCAAACCGAATCGAAGTATTGCGGAAAATGCGGAATTGTACTACGGGAAAGCAGCAGCAAGCCGGAAACGTCTCGAGAGGATGAAACTTGAGAAGCATGCATTGCTCGAGAGACTGGAAATTTTAACCGGGCTGCATAAAACCCTGCCAGACATTCAAAGCAGTTCACAACTCGAGCGATGGCTGAAGCAGAATCGGGATTCGATGGCTCGTGCGTTACCGGGACAAAAGACAGGTTCGGGCTCAGAGGTGTCGAAACCGTGGCGTGTATGGGATCTGGATGGGTACGAAGTTTGGATTGGTAAAAATGCGAAAAGCAACGATCTTTTAACGTCTGCAGCCGATAAAGAGGACATTTGGATGCATGCTCGAGGAGTTAGCGGATCGCATTTGGTAATTCGGATGAACCGGTCGAAAGCGTTACCGCCGGAGACTGTTCTGCAACGAGCAGCGGCATTGGCGGCATGGTATTCCAAAGCGCGTGGCTCGTCGCTGGTTCCGGTGATTTTTACACGACGAAAATATGTTGTTAAACAGAAAGGCGGCGCACCTGGGGCGGTTCGGATCCTTCGGGAATCGGTTCTTCTTGTGGAGCCACAGAAACCCTTGGGGCATCTGGACGTTGGGTGAAAAATCATTCAATCATTCATTTAATCATCCAAAGAGCTGATTCATACTGAAGAGATCTGATCAGAAATCATGAAGAAATATACACGTATTTTTCTATGCGGGTTGATGGGATCCGGTAAGTCGACGGTGGGGCGAATCCTGGCGAGCAGGCTTGAAGTGCCGTTTTCGGATTTGGATTCGATGATTGAGCAGAAAACGGGCACATCCATCGCAGCGATATTTGAATCGGACGGAGAATCTCGCTTCCGGGAGATAGAACGGGCGGTGCTTGAGGAAGTGCTGGATGGGGATGGGGATGGAGACAGGGATATGGATGGAGACAGGGATATGGATATGGATATGGATAGGGATGGGTTAAAGGGCTTTGTGATGGCTCTGGGTGGAGGTGCCTTGCAAAGCCGGGAGCTGGCCGCGAAGGTGGCAGGTGCCGGAATTCTCATCTATCTCGAAACATCCGTGGAGGAGCTGGTGGTACGACTGCAGGGAGACCAAGCCCGTCCTCTGCTTGCGATGCCTGACGAGCCCGGGGTGGAATCTCATCAACCCGAACCCCAAAAAGATACAGAACCTAAGACCAAGGCCAGTGTTACAGTTGCCAGTGTTGCAGTTGCCTCTGTTGACCCTGAGAACCGAATGAAGGAGACGTTGCAAAGATTGCTCCATGACCGGGAACCGTTGTACCGAATGGCTGCTTTACAGGTGAATACCGATGGAAAAAGCCCTGAAGAGGTCGCAGATGTGTGTTTTGATATATGTTTAAAGGAGCTGGCCGTAATGAAAAGAGTGAACGGAGCAAACGGAGGAGATTTATGAACCGACTTTCGATGATAAACCGGTCGGCGGGCGGTGATTATCCGGTGGTATCGGGTGCAGGGATTGCGGAAGCGGAATTGGAGGCGTTATGGCACAGGCACTTGCGTGATTCGCGTGGTTCGCGTGGTTCGCATGGTTCGCGTGATTCGCATGATCCGTATGATCGCGCTTGTATCGTAGTAGATGCAGAGGTATTGAGGCTTCATGAAGACAGAATTCGCGCAATACAGAAGCAAATTGGGGCTGTGGAGGAGGTTTTTGTGGTGCCATCGGGCGAATCCTCGAAGTCGCTGTCGATGTGGGAACGTGGAGTGGACTATCTGCTAAGACACCAAGTTTCGAGAAGGACTCCCGTGGTGGCGGTCGGTGGAGGGGTGACGGGAGATCTGGCTGGATTCATGGCTTCTGCCGTACTGAGGGGTGTTCCGCTGATTCATATTCCTACGACGTTGCTGGCGATGGCAGATAGTTCGATTGGTGGGAAAACCGGCGTGAATCATGCATCCGGAAAAAATCTGATTGGGGCATTTCACACGCCCGATGCCGTGATTCAGGATCTGGACTTTTTGAAAACATTGCCACCGAGAGAGTGGGTGAATGGACTTAGTGAGGTTCTGAAAAGTGGCTTGATTGCCGACCGAACGATTGTTGACGATGCTGGTGAGATCTTCACCGGGAATGGGGAGCCGGGTTGGGAAGCTGTGGCAGATCCGGATCGGTTTCAGACGTGGCTGTTTCGGTGTGCAGAGATTAAGTGTGAAATCACTTCGGATGATGAGTTTGAATCGGGGCGGCGTGCCTTTTTGAATTTTGGGCATACGATGGGTCATGCCATGGAAAAAATGTTTGGATACAATCGTTTACGTCATGGAGAAGCCGTATTTTTAGGGATGATCGGTGCACTTTTTCTTTCCGCAAAGGTATTTGGCCGAGTGGCAGCAGATGCTCTGGATCCGTTTGCAAGATTGTACGAGTTTGATATTCGTCCTGAAGAGTTGGACACCAGTTCTTTGATTTCATATATGGCACTGGATAAGAAGCGAGCAGGGTCAACCGTTCGTTTTGTGTTACTGGAAGACTGGGAGAAACCCACGTTGCAGCCAGTCGATTCTCAATTAATCGCAGAAGCAGTTGATGTCATCAGAAGATCACTATAACGGGCCGGAAAAGGACGGGCAGGACTCGGCAGATTCCAACGGATCGAGCCGTGATGGCATGCAGATGAATAAAAATCGAAGTAGCAGTGAAAATGCAACTGGCAGGGAAAAAGTAATCAAAAGGGAAAAAGTAAACGACAAAAGATCGGTAACCGGAAAGAGATCGGCTGGTTCACAGCGATCCACGCTGGGGCGATGGGCGTCGGTACTTGGCTGGACGATAGCCTCTGTCGTTGTTTTTTTAATCCTTTCATTACTTCTGCTCCAAACACCGTTTTCGAAATCGTTGCTCAAAACCCAGCTTGAAACCACGTTTAACCGACAATTTGCGGGAGAGTTACAGATCGGATCCCTGAAAGGCTTCATTCCGTTTCAAATGGAGGTTCATGAGGTTGTATTTTNTGAGGGAGGTGAACCGGTTATCTCCATTGCATCGGCCGGTATGCAGATGGATGGCACACGGTTATTGCAGAAAGAGCTTCTCATAACGTCGTTTGAGTTAAAAACCCCTCTGTTTGAAATTCGCGGAACGCCATCAAATCATTCACTTGGAAGGCTTTTCCATCGAAACGATGGTACCANCACAGCAATTCCTGATTCTAGTGCTGCATCAAGACTCCCCTCCTTCACATTCCGAGTGGANTTTCCTTCCGTTGTGATCTCAGATGGANTCGTTCATCTGCCAACCGATTGGGTTTCTGCAAATGGGTCACGCAATGAGAATTCACACGAAGATTCATCATCCATAGATGTCAAATCCGACGATGTCTCATCCACAGATATTACAGCTGCAGATATTGCAGCTACAGATGTTACATCCATAAACGTGACCGCTCAATTCGCTATGGTTGCAGATAGCGACGGGCTACTTCTTGAGGCCGAATCTGTGCAACTTTCCGCACCAGATCTTTGGCCCGAACCACTCACTGTCAACGGAGCTTTGTTCCAAACAGACTCAGTGCTTGAATTGGATCCGTTCGTTCTGGCAACCGGCGAGTCGTCCTTGCAAGCCCGAATTTCTATTTCAAACGAAATGCTGTTCCCATCACCCCGAAACTCCATTGGCAGTGCCGCTATCGATTGGGAGATGAGTGAAATGAGGCTGGAACCATCTTTGATCCGGCGCTGGATTGGCAATTTTCCGGAAACCGATCCTGGTTTGATGCTTGAAGCCATGGCGGAAGGGACGGGAACGGGGAACCATCTGTACCTCGACCGGGCGGAATTTTTCCTTGGCGGTTCTTCGATTCGTATGGATGGGGAATTGCTAGATCTTTTTGGGGATTCTCTTCGCTATTCGGCCTTGATCCGACAGGCGGTGGCGGGTGATGAAGTGGCATCTTGGTTGGCTGGGATGACGGGTGAATCCATGGGTTTTGCGCAGGATCTGGTCTGGGAGGCAGATGCAGAGGGGAACGCGGAAGGGTTGGATTTCGGGTTGATGTTGATGCCTGCGGAGCGCTCAAATGATTCGGGTGAGCAGCAGTCTGTATCTCCATTGCGGGTGTCGGGAAGTTGGCAGCAGGATCGTTCGCAGTTGGACATCGACCTGGAGATGAATCGGTTGGAACCGGGAGCGTATGTACTTTTTGATGATGATGGTGTTCGAGACGGCGGAAATGGGATGTACGATTGGCTGGAAAGGATCGCCTCTCCCCTGCTTCTTCATGGTAAGGTTTCCGCTGGTTTGTCCTGGGCTCCGTCTGATGGGATGAATGAGCCAGCAACTGCAAACTTGCTCTATGTAGATGCGGATCTTCGGGAGAGCCGATGGAGCACGTTGCCGGTCGATTCCCTGGTGCTGGATGTGAATGCGGTAAACGGGACGTTTGCAGGGGGGCTTGCTGTGGTAAGTGACTCTACAAGATTGTCTGTACAGGGTTCCTTTCGTGTGGATGAAACGATGAATCGGGTGGTTTTGGATGGGTTGGTGGAGCGTTTCAACCTTGAAGTATTGCCATTGGCAAATCCCATTGATTACCAAACGGACGCTACGTTTTCGATGGATCTTTCCACTCCGGACTGGAATGATCTGTTTGGACGTCTGAGTATGCAGTTCACATCGACCCGCAGAGACGGTATGGAGATTCGTCCACATCAGTTTTATCTGGATCTGAATTCGCCGGATAGCGAGTTGAGAGAGCTTCGGTTTACCAGTTCGATGGCGGATGCCAGGTTTACAGGGGCGTTTCGTCCTTCCGACATCCTGGAGGATCTATCCGCAGCCGCTGCCACTCTTACGATGCGCGTAGATGAGGAAATTCTTCTGAAACGTGAAGGTTCGCAAGGTGATCGAAAGGTAGCGCAGGGGCAGGGTTCATCGCAGGGGCATGCTTCATCGAAGAGGCATGCTTCATCGCAGAGGCATGCTTCTTCTGAGGGGCAAGCGCTCTCAAACTCCACATCCCGATCCGATATAGGAAAAAAGGCGTGGAATCTGGAGGGTACATTTTCGACCAAGGATCTTTTATTGCTACGCTCATACGTTCCCGGACTGCCTGAGATCGATACCCAAGCCCAAGGGGATTTGGAAATACGCTCCGGATCTGAACAGGAACCGATGGACGTGAGTCTTCGGGTTCGAACTGATACACTGGCGATAAATGAAGCCACATTCTCCAACCTTAGATTTTCGATGGACACGACGATCGATCCTGACATGCCGATCCGGGAGAGTACTGAGATGGCCGTCCTGCTTTCATTCGATGGTGTAAATCCCAATGCAAACCTGCAATTGAATCGCAGTAGCCTTGATTTTCAACTTCGTAAGCACGAATTCTCAGTGAAGGCCGCTATTGGTGAGTTACGTGATGAGTTCCACATGGAGCTGGATGCAGGCGGCGAGTTGAGCCCGGACTGGATCGATCTGACGCTCGGCGCACTGGTCCTGAAAGCACCGGGCTACCAGTTCACCGGAAAGGGAGAACCGGGGATTCGATACGACCAGCGGCAGGCATTCACATTGAGGGAGTTTGTTCTGGAGGGTGCCGATGATTTTCTCTCCGTGGACGGGACGTTTAGCAACGACCCGGACGATTATGTGACCTACGAAGTCCGTAATCTGGATTTGACAGGGATATCCGATGTAATTGGCGGGCGGATCGATTTTTCAGGTCGTGCCAGCGGAGATTTTTCCACCCGAACACTACGAACCTCACCCATTTTTGCGGGAAACATTTTAATCGAGGATGGACGGCTGAATGGACGGGAGGTGGGCGATCTTTCGCTGGAGAGTGCCTACAATCCAGTCTTCAGACAGTTTGATACCGAAATTCATCTATTTACCGATCCGGCGCGCTATAGCGAGTACCTCAGCCGCTACAACACAGAGGGGCAGGATATCTTCCTCTATGGCTATTTTAAGCTGCCCGATGAAGCCGCACCCGAAGAGGACCTGTTCTATTTTGATGCCGACCTGAAAAAACTAGATATGTGGTTTATCCGGGAGATCATTCCAAGCGTAATGCTGGATTTTGAAGGGAAGGCTACGGGCCAGGGTTTTGTTCGCGGTGGTGGAACTGCGTTTGATTTCTCCGCGACTTTTGATGTTGAGCAAGCGGTATTTACCCCTCAATTCCTGAATGTTGAATACCTCGCTGAGGGAGAACTGATCTTCAATTACGAGGACGGATTGCTGTTTCGTGATGTGATACTCACGGACAGGCTTGGAGGAACAGGCATGTTGAATGGTCAGATCGACCTGGATAAGTTCTCGCCACAAAACTTTTTTAATCTGGAGCTGCTTCTGAATGACCTTCAGTTCATGAACAATCCTCCAGAAGCGGGTGTACCCTTCTTCGGTTCGATGATTGGAACCGGAACGGCCAGCTTTACAGGAGATAACAGCAATCCGATATTGCGTACCGTAACTCCGGTTACTCTGTCACAGCAATCTACCGTGTCGATTCCGTTGGATGATGATACCTCGGTGGATCAGAGCGATGGATTTATTGAGTTTGTGGACTCCTTTGAGCTTGATGAAAATGGAGAAGATCGTTCCGGTAACGGGTCGGCCAACGGTTCCGAACCACAACGCCGGTTTATCGATCTATTTACGATGGACCTGCAGTTTGTTGCGCCCAATCCAATCCAGGTGGATTTGGTGTTTGATCCACTCACAAATGAGGTGCTAAATGCCCGTGGTCTCGGTCAGATTCGTATCCAGCTTCAGGATCAGGATGTGAATATGTTCGGACAGTTCAATATTACCGGCGGATCGTATCAGTTTGTGGCCGGAGATATCTTTACGAGGCGATTCACCCTACAAGAGGGCGGGTCGATTCAATGGCAGGGAGATCTCGAAAACGCAGCGCTGGATGTGCTTGCGGTCTATCGTACAAGACCAGATCTGTCCACCATCATCCCGTCCCTAAGTTCTTCCCAACGGGTGCCAGTAGAGCTAAACCTTCAGATTGGGGGAACCATTTCGGCGCTTGAAAACGATTTTTATTTCCGCATTCCGGCCGGTCTCGAGGGAACGTCCGACCCCACCATCACCACACAAATCAATACACTAAACCAGAACGATGATTCCAAAGTACTTCAGGCATTTTCGATCCTGCTCACGGGCGAGTTTTTGCCGGCCGATCAGGCTCAGACGCTAGGCATCGGCGAGAACGTAACCGGAACAACGGCTCTGGTAAATCCGCTGATCTCCAGCCAGATCATCACCCCTCTCCTTTCGAACCAGATTAATGCGCTTCTGACCAGCGATATTGTACTGGATGTGGACGTAAACCTCACAACCAATCGGATTGGAGGAAATGAGGGGGATCAGCTGGGGGTTGATCTGGATGTCGCACTGCGCTTGTTTGATGATCGGATTATCATTCGCAGAGAGGGGCAGATTGCGGGCCAGCAGAGNAATATTGGCGATTTGGGTGCTACATACCGGATAAACCGGATTTTTTCCGTCACTGCGTTTCACCGNCAGGACCCCACGTTAGCCTCCCGATCCGATACCGATAGTCAGCAGAGCCAGGAGATGAACGGGGTTGGATTTGAGGCAAGATTTCAGTTTCATACATGGAAGGCGCTAAAAGAGAATGTCGTTCGTTTCTTTAAGGGATTGTTTGGGGGGTGATGGTACAGTGAAACAAAAGAGTAGAGATAACCAGATAATNGCCTGAAACAAAGAGATTTACATCGTATTATGGGCAATAAGCCCGAATGAATTCAAAACCNATATATGTCAAAAAAGAGAAGTTTAAGTTCACTGGAACAGAGTATTATTGATCTGTTGAAAACGTATCCGGATGCGTCGATTCCGATTCCGCTGCTTGCGGACGGACTACATCTAAAAAGCCGGAAAGGAAGTTCTGCACTAAAAAAAGCGATCAAAAGACTGGCTCACCTTGGGTTGATTCAGATTGGTGGCAATCAGCTGGTTCGGCTGAAACCGGCAGAAATACGCGAGGTTCGGGGGGTGATTGGAAAGTTGGATGTAAACAGTCGCGGTACCGGTTATGTAATCGTAGAAGATCGGGAACAGGATATCAAAATTCCCGGAAAGTATATGTCTACAGCGTTGGATGGAGATCTGGTTCGGGTCACGATCACCGGAGAACACCACAAGAGCCATCAGCCGATGGGGAAAATTGTAGAGATTGTGGAGCGTGCCGGAACCCTATTTGTGGGTACGCTCATCCGGCAATCGGACAAAAGTTATCTCATAGAATCGGACCTAAAATCATCCCGAATGGATTTTTTTGTGGATCCTGAAGGGCTAAAGGGGTCAAAACCCGGCGACAAAGTATCGTTTCGGTTGAAGGCATGGGAAGATGTCCGGGCATATCCCGAAGCGGAGATCGTTGCGTCACTAGGCAAAGCGGGCTCGAATGAGGCAAGCGTGTTGTCGATCCTGGCGGAGAAGCAGTTTCAGGCGGCATTTCCAGCCGATGTGGAGAGAGATGCCAGTCGCTATACGGATGTGATACCGGAGGAGGAGATCGCACGGAGGCGGGATCTTCGCGGGGAAGTAGTGCTTACGATCGATCCGTTTGATGCGAAGGATTTTGATGATGCGCTAAGCATCCGACCTCTGAAAAACGGCAACATGGAGCTGGGTGTGCATATCGCAGACGTAACGTACTACTTGGAACAAGGTTCGGCACTGGATCAGGAAGGGTATCGGCGGGGTACCAGCGTGTATCTGGTAGATCGGGTGATTCCCATGCTGCCGGAGCACCTGAGCAACGGTCTTTGTAGTCTGCGCCCCAATGAAGACAAGCTCACCTACAGTTGTTTTATGGAGATTGATCATCGTGGAGAGGTTCTGGACCACTCGATCGAAGAGACGATCATCCACTCCAAACAGCGGTTTACCTATGAGGAGGTGCAGCAGATCCTGGATGGTAATGCATCACACCGATACCAGAAACAACTCCGGCAACTGGAGAAACTAGCGAAGAATCTGCTGGCCAAGCGGGAACGCGAGGGTTCCATCCAGTTTGAAACCCCGGAGCCTAAGTTTGTGCTGGATGAGTCGGGTAAGCCTACCGACGTCATTGTGAAGGAACGGCTATTTGCGCATCGATTGATCGAGGAGTGCATGCTCGCGGCCAACAAAACGGTGGCGAAGCACGTGGATTCGATGCGAAAAGACCGAAAAAACCGGAACGATCATCCGTTTTTGTACCGTATTCACGATCGGCCGGATAAGGAAAAGTTGCAGAATATCAAGGAGACGGCGAAACAATTGGGTTTGCATTTTGAACTGAACGGCACGGTGACACCAGCCAAAATCAATGCGCTCTTGCAAGAGGTAGAATCGACCCCGATCGAAAATATCATCAACGGACTGATGCTTCGTGCCATGGCCAAGGCGGTGTATAGTCCGAAAAATATTGGTCATTTTGGGCTTTCGTTTGCGGATTATACACACTTTACGAGCCCAATCCGCCGTTACCCCGACGTAATTGTCCATCGTTTGTTAAAATCGTACGCAAAGGGCCGGCGATCGTACACCTACGACGAGTTGACTCGGGACGGAGAATACTGCAGTGAACGGGAGCGTTATGCGGTGGAAGCTGAGCGGGATTCCGTGAAGCTGAAGCAGGTAGAGTTTCTCTCGGAACGAATCGGTGAGGTTTTTCACGGGGTGATTAGTGGCGTCACAGAGAATGGTATCTATGTGATGATCAACGAGATCTACTGTGAAGGTATGGTTCGTGTGCGAGACATGAAGGATGATTACTACCTCTACAATCCCCAGATGCACTGGTTAATGGGGCGGTCAAAGGGGAAACGATACCGGCTGGGAGACAGCGTGACGGTTCGCGTAGAACAAACCGATATAGAACGCCGGTTGATTGATCTGCTTCTGGTTTGATCGACCTGCTGTTTGATCGACCTGCTGTCTGATTTTTGAAGTTCGTATCCCTGCCAAAGTTCGATGTTTTCTGTACCTTATGGCAGGCACCGTTACAGACGCCATCGTTTTTGCTTATACGGAAGGATTGACCGGTCGGCTGTGCAATTCCATCAACCNGACCAAAAAATAGTACAGGTATGTTGCGAAAATATTTGCGAACCATAAACGTAATCTGATTTATGAAACTTTTTGCACCATTTTTGACCGCGTTTTTGTTGCTTTTGGCCGGTGTGGCAGAANCGCTGATGGCCCAGTATTTCTATTTTGGGAAGAATCGGGTTCAGTACGAGAATTTTGACTGGCGCTTCATCGAAACCGAGCATTTCGATATCTACTACTATGATGCGAAAAATTATCATCTTGCGCAGTTTACGGCGGAGACGCTGGAGTCGTCGCTGAAGCAGATTTCCGAGGATTTGGGGTCTCCGATTGCCGATCGTATTTCGGTGATCATTTATGATTCGCACAGTGATTTTTCGCAGACGAATGTAGTGGCATTGCCGGTAGATGCGCAGGGAATTGGCGGCGTGACGGATAAGTATAAAAACCGGATGACTCAGCCATTTATGGGGGATTATGCGGATTTCCGGCGGACGTTGCAGCATGAATTGTTGCATGCCTATATCAATGATGTGTACTATGGCGGGAACATTCAGTCGATCATCCAGAATAATTTGCAGTTGGTGTTTCCTTTGTGGTTTGAGGAGGGGTTGGCGGAGTATTTGGCTCTAGGTTGGGATACGCAGTCTGACATGTTTATGCGTGATGCGGTGATTAATAACTATTTGCCACCGCTTGCGCAGCTTGGAGGGTATTTTGCGTATCGAGGGGGGCAGTCGTTCTGGTATTTTGTTGAGAATGAGTACGGGCGCGGGAAGATTTCGGAGATTTTACAGCGGATTCGGACGATTCGAAATGTGGAGCGGTCGCTGACGCTGTCGCTTGGGCTTACGGTGGAGGAGATTTCGGAGCGATGGCAGGAGTTTTACCGGAAGCGGTACTTGCCGGAGGTGGCAAACCGTTCGACGTTGCGGAGTGTGGCAACGCAGATTACAACCCGGGCAAGTTCTGGATCGTATAATACGAGTCCTGCGCTGTCTCCGAATGGGGATCGGTTGGCGATGATTAGCAATCGGCGGGGTGTGTTTGATGTGGTGATTGTGGATGTGAATACCAGAGAGCGGATCAAAACGCTGATTCGTGGTGCGGATAATCCCATGTTTGAGGAGTTGAATATACTGAATCCGAACATTTCATGGTCGCCGGATGGACGTCGGATTGTGCTGTCGAGCAAGTCTGGAGGGAGGTACGGGCTGGCTATTGTCGAAGTGGCGAACGGTCAGAGTCGGTGGATGCGCGTACCGGATCTGGATTCGATTAATTCGGTTGCGTGGTCGCCGGATGGGAAAAAGATCGCGTTTGATGGGAATATTGGGCCGTATCAGGATATTTTTGTGTATGATTTGGCGTCGGAGTCGGTTGTGAATCTGACGAACGATATTTTTACGGATAAGGAGCCGGAATGGGATGCGAGTTCGGAGAGGATCTATTTTGTTTCCAATCGGGGGGATCATGTGAGCCCCGGGGTGTTTAGGGAAGGATTTTCCGGGATGGGAGAGTTGGATTTCTTTGAGACGGATCTGTATCGAGTGCAGGTTGGGGGCGGTTCCGGTGTGGAGGGTGCTGGAGTAGAAGGTATGATCGAGCGCCTGACTCAGACACCACTCTGGGTGGAGACTCAGCCAACCATTACCGGGAACGGGGAGTTGTATTTTGTTTCAGACAAGAATGGGATCCCTAACATTTATCTCTATGGTTTTGATACCCAAACTAGCAGACCCGTCACGGATCTGCAATCTGGTGTGATGCAGATTTCGGTGTCTTCCGACGGGTCATTGCTCGCGTTTAATTCCCTGAATGAAGGGTATCCAGATATCTTTTTGATGCGCTCTCCAAGATCAAATGTAAAGCAGGAACCACTTACTCCGAATGAGTGGGCCTTGGAACGAAACCGGGAGCTGCCTGGGGACCGGGTGCCGTCGATTGAGTATGTTGGGCGGTTGATTCAGAACCGAACGGCCGGGAACCTGGCGCTGAACAGCTTTATGGAGGCAAGAATAGAGGACGCGGATGGTCTCGGGGATGTGACTGAACAGGAGGATGCGGATGAGACGGGGGCTGCCACGGAGACGGAGACTACCACAGATATAGAAGCAGCTGCAGAGGCCGATACAGATTCAGAGGAGCGACTAGATTTCCGTAATTATCAGTTTGCAGCGGATGTGATTGCAGATTCAACCCTCCAGCTCACTGTTCTTACAGATCGGTTTTCACCCGTGGATAACGTAAATGAGAGCGGTTACTATGTCCCAAAACGGTATCGGCTGAAGTTTTCACCCGATTTTACCTACGCGGCAGGGCAGATTAGCACCCAATATGGTAGCGCTGCATTTGCGTATTTTACATTGAGTGACCTTTTTGGAGATCATCAGCTGAGTATCGGTTCCAACCTGGTATTTGATCTTCGGAACAGCGACTACTCCATTCAGTACGCTTATTTGAAAAACCGTACCAATTTTGCTGCCTCCTTTTTTCATCAGGCCCGAAATTATCAAACTTTTTTCGGAGATCTCCTGCGTTTTCGAACCTATGGAGGGGGAATCGATTTTCAGTATCCGTTGAATCGGTATCAGCGGGTAGATTATGGAGTATCGATGATCGGCATCGCGCGTGATTTCAGCACAGTTCAGTCGGTGGGTGAGCAGAATCTGCAAAATGACCGAAGCTCGTTTCTGTACCCTCAAATCTCGTTTACCGGAGACTTCTCCATACCCGGGTTTATCACGCCGGTGGGTGGAAACCGATATTCGTTACAGCTTTCCGGAAGTCCGGGGATCGGTGTGGATGCACCTCAATTTGTGACATTGCTAGGAGATTATCGACGGTACCTGTATCTGGGACGGGGATATTCTCTCGGGATACGCGGAGCCGGTGCTGCTTCGTTTGGCCCCGATTCACAGACTTTTTTCATGGGCGGAATGCTGGGGTGGATCAACCAGCGATGGAGTGATGCTGAGATTCCGTTCGACCGCTTAGCGGATACATTTTTTACCCTGCCGGCAACCCCGCTCCGCGGTCATGAGTACAACACACTCTTTGGGAATAAATTCTCATTGATCAATGCGGAGTTCCGTTTCCCTCTTTTTGCCGCAATTTTGCCCGGGCCGGTTCCTGTCATCCCGCTATACAATATTACAGGGGTCGCATTTTTTGATGTGGGGGCTGCCTGGGGTTTCGATATCCCCTACTCACGATTTAGCGATGAAAATGGACCGATTGTCTATTTTGAAAAATCATCCGATCTGGATTTTCGGGTTGCTGAGAAAAAAGAGGTGTTTTTAGATCCGGGGACAGGTCGGATATCGGACGTTCCAACCTCCTTTACATCAACCTATGTGGATGGAGATGTGCTTATCGGAGCCGGTTTTGGTCTCAGAACCATACTTTTGGGTCTTCCTTTCCGCTATGACGTGGGTTGGCCGTACTACCGGGATGGATTTCAGACACCGCCAATCCACTACTTCACGATCGGGATTGACTTTTAAAGGTTCCTAATTGATGTTTTGTGCATTCGGTGAGTTTGCCTACATTTGGAATCGCTTCCGGGCGTGATGATACAATCGAACGGAGCTTAAACTCTGTGAACTGCTAACTATCGAACTTCTACTCTCGAACTTCTAACTCTGCGAACCGATGGCTGATATGCACGAACCCCCTGCGCAAAAAGGACGAATTCTGTTAATCTCTGTTATTGCCGCCATTGGCGGATTCCTTTTTGGATTCGATAGTGGAGTAATCAACGGCACTGTTGACGCCTTGCAACTTGCTTTTGATTCTGACGCGGTTGGAACCGGGTTCAATGTGGCTTCCATGTTGCTGGGATGTGCTGTTGGAGCCTTTTTCGCGGGTACCTTTGCCGATAAGTTTGGACGGAAACCAGTTCTGATGGTTACTGCTGCCGCATTTATCATCAGCGCATTGGGGTCGGGTCTTGCTACCAGCTCTTTTCAGTTTGTGATTGCTCGTGTTATTGGAGGCCTTGCGGTAGGTGCTGCAAGCATTCTCTCTCCAGCCTACATTAGTGAGATCGCGCCAGCAAAAATTCGCGGTGCCCTCACCACGCTACAGCAGTTGATGATTGTAATCGGACTTTTTATCGCATTTCTTAGCAACTACCTGATCGCCGGAAGTGCTGGGGGTGCCTCTGAAGTGTTTATGGCCGGTGCGCAAGCCTGGCAGTGGATGTTCTGGGTGGAAGTCATTCCCGCATCCATTTTTCTGTTCGGGTTGATGCTGATTCCGGAATCACCCCGATACCTGGTTGCTGCCGGCATGTTGGAAAAAGCAAAAGCGGTTCTCTCGAGTCTGAGTCTCTCCGAATCGGTGGAGCAAACCATTGAAGACATTCGCTCCACATTACGTACAGATCGTAAACCCAGTTTGTCCGATATCTTTGCAGGCGCGGCAAACAAGATCCATCCACTGGTTTGGGTAGGGCTGGGAATTACCACACTTCAACAGTTTACAGGCATCAATGTGGTTTTTTACTACGGGGCCACACTGTGGCAAGCTGCAGGCTTCACGGAGGCAGATGCATTGCTGCAAAATGTGATCAGCGGATCCGTAAACGTGTTGTTTACGTTTGTCGCCATTGCGCTCATCGACCGAGTCGGACGCAAACCGCTGCTCATGATTGGAGCATTGGGACAGGCGGTAATGCTTGGTATTTTAGCACTTCTCTTTCAGTCGGGTACCGTACTTGAGGATGGAGGGCTAGATCTTGGTGGCAACGGGATTTTCGCTTTGCTTGCGGCAAACGGATACATTGCATTCTTTGCCGTCACCTGGGGACCTGTGATGTGGGTGATGCTGGGAGAGATGTTTCCGAATCAGTTCCGTGGTGCAGCTCTTGCCGTCTGTGGACTGGTGCACTGGAGTTCAAATTTTGCCGTTACCATGACTTTCCCCATCTTTCTGGCAAATTTTGGACTGGGCGTATCGTATGGAATCTACGCCTTTTTTGGGCTCGTCGCATACGTCTTTGTGAAGCGATATGTGGTTGAAACCATGGGTAGAACGCTCGAGGATATGTCCCGCGATGCGATGACGCACTGATGCTCAGCCCGTATTCTGATGCTTATTCCGTGGTTTGATGCTTAACCCGTGGTTTGATGCTTAACCGGTGCTCTGCATAGCCGCGGCAACCCCGTTAATACTGAGCTGTAATATTTTTTCCAGCTGATCCCGCTCCTCGTCGGACGCCCTTTCCCACCGATGTAGCAACTCGATCTGCATCATATTCAGAGGAAACGTAAACCGGTTACGAAAGTCGATCGATCTCTGAATAACTGGACTGTTATCCAGCAGCTGCTCCTGACCTGTAATGGCCTGAATCACGCGCTCTGCTTTCCGGTAGTCCTCCTCGATCCACTGCTGAAAATGGGACGATACCTTCTCCTCACCCCCCTTTGCAGAGGCCACCCGATTGTGATACGATTCCGCCGTTAACAGATGCGTTCGCGCCATCTCCCGCTGTGCATTATCCACAATCGTCTTAAAAAACCGGCCATCCTGGTACCACTCTCCTGCCCTCTCCGCCAGCTCAGGCCACTCCTCCATCAGGCGCTCAAAAGCTGTGCCAAATCCATACCACCCCGGAATGTTGTACCGGACCTGTGTCCAGGCAAATACCCAGGGAATCGCACGCAGCGACCCAAACGACAAGTTCCCGGAAGTTGCCCTCGATACCGGACGCGAAGCAATCGGCAGTTTCCCGATATGCTGTACAGGTGTTACTGACACAAACCAATCCCAAAATCCAGGATGATCAATCAAAGCGCGATACTGCTTCATCGCTTCATCAGCTAGGCGTTGCATCCATTGATTACGCAAATCCTCCGCCTCCTCCTGGTCATTTTTCTCTCCTGACGTGATTCGCACCACCGCATTAATCACCTGCTCAAGATGCCGATGGGTAATTTCCGGAAGAGAATATCGAAACGAAATAATCTCCCCCTGCTCGGTAAACCGAATCCGTCCGTTATTCGCAACCGTCGGCAACGCCAAAATCGCCTTGTTTGATCGTCCCCCACCCCGGCCTACCGTTCCGCCACGTCCGTGAAACAGACGAAAATCGATCTCCATCTCACGGAGAACCTCTCCCAGTTCCAGTTGTGCTTTCTGCAATGCCCAGTTCGCCATCCAATAACCACCATCCTTGTTGCTGTCGGAATAACCAAGCATGATCTCCTGAAAACGATTTCTTGCCTTGAGCTGCCCACGGTACACCTCCTGCGACAGAAAAGCACGCGTCAATTCAGCACTCCGCTGCAGATCATCAATCGTTTCATACAGTGGAACTACATCCAAAAGGCTGTGAACTTCCCCCTCATCCACCCACCAAAGCCCCTCCTGTTTAGCCAGCAACAACACCTCCAGCAGGTCACTAACTCCATGCGTCATACTGATAATATAACACCCGATCGCATCTGGCTCCCGGTGCAAAATTTCCTTGATCATCCGAAAAACCCGCAGTGTTTCCAATGTTTCTGCGCTAAACACCTTATGAACAGGCGCAAGTGGTCGAGGATTCATCAACTCCTTCGAAAGCAACGCAATTTTCTCCTCCTCCGGTAATTCACCATATCCACTGGTCACGTTTGCTGCCTGCAGTAACTCTGCCACCGTCCGTTCATGCACTTCACTATGCTGCCGAATGTCCAGTGCTGCCATATGAAACCCAAACGTCTCTGCGCGGATGTACAGATCATTCAGCGGTCCGGAGTCCGCCACATCCCGGAACCCATGTTCCCGTAGCGAATCCCGAATCAACCCAAGATCCCGGACAAAATTCTCACTCGAATATCCCATCCTTGCAGACCCAACACCAGACCCAGCACCAGACCCGGCTCCAAACCCAGAATCCAGACTCCCGTCCACCCCCCTGCCAACTCCCCCGCCAAACTCCACTCCTGCTTTCCCCTCATCCGCGTCCTCCTCCAGCTTCCTGCGAATCCGATGCATCATATGCGTTACCTTCCGCCGGTACGGCTCATTCTGATAATGCCTCTGAAAGCTCTCACTCAGCGGAACCTCCTCTCTATCTGTTCGAAGCGACGCCTCCAGCTCCTCCGATATCGACGTCAAATTCTGAGACACCGACAAATACCGCCGAATCTGCTGAAGATCCCGGTGATACATCTGCAAAACCGCCCGTTGCTGCTCCAAAAATGTACTCCAGGTCAAACGATACGTCACATTCGGATTCCCATCCCGGTCGCTCCCAATCCAGGATCGATACTTCAGCACCACAGGCATAGCCGGTGCCCTCCCATAATGACGCATAAACGCATCCTCAATCTCATCATACAAACGCGGAATCGTACTCCAGATCGCACCCGTAAAGTAAAAAAGCCCGTTCTCCACCTCATCCTTCACCGTCAGCCGCTCCGGCCGAACCTCATCCGTGGACAAAAGAAGCAAAATCTCACTCAATATCCGGTGCAACGTCGTCTGCCGCTCCATCGGAGTCAAGCGCTCCAGCGCCAGCCGATCGATCAGCGCCGTAATACTCTCCTGTTTATTCAAAATACTCCGCCGACGGGCCTCTGTTGGATGCGCCGTAATCGTAGGCTGAATATCCAGATGCGAAAACAGATCCGCCGCCGCCTCATACGAAAACCCGAGCTCCTTCAATCGTAAAACCGCCTCCTCGATACTATCCGGCAACGCTCCGCTCTCACCACGCCGAATCGCCCGCTCCCGATTGATCCGAATAATCTCGTGCTGTTCAAGCGAATTCACCAGGTGGAAAAAAATCGTCGTCAGCCGTAACAATTCTGCTAGCTGATCCTGTGTCAGCGAAGCTACCCGTTCACGAATCGCAGTAAACAACTCGGTTGCCTCCCCGCTTTCATCCATCGTTTTTTTCGGGTTGATGGGAGAGCCATACTCATCCCAGTGATCCTCCGCTCCCACGACAGCACCCTCGGCAGCACCCTCGGCAGAACTCTCGAAGGCTTCTTCACCGGCCTCCTCAACAGCTCCCTCGACAGCTTTTTCACCGGCTCCAGCACTGGTATTTAGCACTTCAAACAGGTCCGATGTAAGCGAGGGCAAATCCGTGGAAAGCGTAAGAAGATCCTTCGCACCCCGCCCCTCGAGCACTCTTTCCAGAAGCTCTGTTAGCGTCAATATATTTTCGGCGAGTGGCTTACTAATGCCGGATTCTTGTGCAAAGGTGTCGATGGCTGATGTCCAGGACATAGAATTTAATTGGTTAATTTTTCTTTCGAGATTAAGCTTCGATGTTCACTACTGTCTTGTTCCGAACAGAACCGAGGCGGCTCCGGTTCCCAAATCTATACCAAATGAAATTCCCAGATCCATCGGAATCAAACCAAACCGAAACCGGGTTCGGAGCCCGGCTCCAATTACGGTTTGCAAACGCACAGACGTCCCGGCCTCCAGCGTGTCCAGGTCTGCCAGTGTCTGACTGAACAATTCTGCATACACATTGGAAAGATAAAAAGGAAGTAAGACCCCCCCATCATCGGGATAGATTAGTGGAATGGTGTACCGCTGATTCCAAATCCCTGCTCGTTGTATTCCTGCCAGAGGCCGCCCATCAAAATGATCGGATACCTCCGATTGCGTATTAAAAACGGGCCGTTCGGTTTGATTATAAAATACAAAGCCAGTCCGAAGCGACTGATTTAAACGAGCCAGCGGAGCCAGATAAACCGAAACACCCAGACGCAATCCTCTTCGTTTATCCAAACGAACGGTGAGTTTTGCAGGTTCGCCATCCACCCTCACATCGGCAATCAACTCTCCATCATTCAGTCCTGCAAGTGCTTCGGCATAAAACGTCCAGCCAGCATTGGGCTGAATATCCCTGGCATATCGCCGAATGTTCCAGCTAAGCGCTGTTGTAATACCGATACTTTGCACGGATGCAAACGAGGATCGACTAATCCCTGAATTTTCACTGTCAAGAAGCCGTAAACTGCCCCAATTAAATTCTGGCTCGATGGCTAGTGCGGTAAACCGGGTTTGTTGTTCAAACCGAAATAAAAATGGGAGTGTAACGGAAAACCCCCTGCTCTGTTGCAGAAAAGGAAACGAATAGAGCACTTCATCGGCTCTGGCCCGAAGCTCGATATCCAATGGCTCATTGTAGGCCTCGAGCCGTACTCCCGGAAAGAAGTGCTTGCTTGTATACTTGAAATTGTACCATAGCTTATCAGCCTGCATACTCAATTCCAAAGAGTAGGCATTCCGACTCATCACATCTACACTTTCCAATTCCACACCCCAGCGTTCCCTTCCCGACTCCATTTCATAAAATGGTAACCAGATGCGGGGTTTTAGCCAAGAAACCCCCATTTTATAGGGTGTTGGCTCCAAGGCAGGTAATTCGCTATCTCCATCCTTTGAAATGGCGATTTGATAGGGCAAACCTCCCGAGATCGGAGGATTCTTATCACTTTGTGAACCCAAAAACGCTGCGTTGTCACTGCCCATCGAAACCTGCCGCTGCAACGCCCGAGAGAGTTCCAAAGTCATCACCCTTTGCTCCTCTTCCATTTGTGCTACAAATGCAATTTTCGAGCCATCCGGCGAAAACGAAGGCTCAAACGCATTAAACATCGTTTCCGTCCTTTGTACGGTTTTGCCAGTTTTCAGATTGTGTTCGTAGACCTGCATTACTCCGGTGTGGTCACTTACAAACAAAAACGAGTTTCCGTCGGGATGCCAGGATGGATCAAAAAGGGAACCATTCTCTGTATACAGCAAAGGATCTTCGGTCATGACAGAATCTGTTTCTGTAAAATCGAGGAGCCAAAGTGCCTGTCGGGTGCCAATTCTGCCAATCAACAACGCATCAGCTCCGGAATGTCCCGCAGGTCGAAATGTCATTTCTACGACAGTACTTTGAGCTGGCTGCCCATATACCTTTTCCACAACGTAGTGAAGAGAAGAGTCGTCGGAAGAATCTACAGCGCTGTCAATGGCTGCTAGTCGCACCAGTTTGTGCCTGTCCCCGTGTACCTGAAGAGCAAACAACATCCCCGCAGATCCTGTCATACTCGTTGCATCCCGAAGTACCTTTGGTGCCTGCACCGGCGCTGAAAGGCGAAGCTTCTTCGTTACTCGTACTGGTTCGCCCGATTCCAGGTTCAACAGATGCAGATCCCCCCGAAACACATTGTCGTAGATGCGATCCGTGTGATATCGTGCAAATAACAAACCGGAGAAATTCTCTTCGAAATCCACCCTTGAGTAGAGATAATCCTGCGTCAACGCCGTTTCTCTAAGCAGTTTTGCATCCGAGCCGGATGTTAAATCCACGGTATAAAACCCAGCCGGCCGATTGCAGCTTCTCCCATAGAACAATAGCATCTCGTTATCCAGCCACAAAGGTCTACTCATGCGTCGGCATGAAGCCTCAAAGGGCACCTCGGTTGCTACATCCATCGTCCTGTGATTCTTGGCCATTCCCATACCCCCTGCCACATGCAGATCGGTATCCACATCATCCCGAAAATCACGATATAACCGTGCCGGCCACTCTCCTGTTGCCCGTCGAAGTGCGACCCCAAACCCGAGAAAAGGTGCCCTGTAATTGAGTTCGATCGCCCTTCGTATCACCGGCTGCCCGTACCGGCCAATGAGCCACTCGGTAAAAGCAAAGCCACCAATATAATGACGATCGAATGGAGGGGTAGCATCCGTGACACTGAGAAGCTGCCCCATCGACCAGGGATCCTCCGATGCAGCATTTACGCGAAACTGATTCATAAAGTAAGGGTAGTTGCCCCGCCCTCCCGATCGATGCGCTCCATACGTTTCGTGATATACTGCAATCCCTTCATGAACCCCAAATGGAGCTGTACTGTGAATCGAACGCCGAAAATCGGGCGAAAACAGACCGATCACATTCGTTAGTGCTAATTTTGGCCGTTTGCTGAAGTGCATCACATGCACCAATTCATGCGGTAGTACCAAATTCATCCAGTCCCCGGAGCCGGGGTTCATCACCTTCCCGGTAATCGGGGCAATCTCCACCTCGGAGCGAAACAAAATAGGCGTCACATACCCATTCGACAGATCATTTTCCGGGTTCAGGATGATAGGAAACCTTCGGATCTCACCCCCCATCAACGCTTCCACAGAAGCCATTTCTCGTTCCAGAATCCGGAGTGAATGCTGTGCGACCGGTGTGTATCGCTTGGGATATATCAGTCGAAAGTGCTCTGTTTCCACCTGCATCCACTCCTGTGATGATGGTCTGAGCGTCACCGGATAATATTGTGCGTGAAGCAGCGGAGAAACTAGTACCATTCCAATCAGTGCAATCAAAACCGTTCGAGCCAGGCATGCAAATGATACAAGATGATTCATGATAATGATAACCGGTATGATTTTGATGATGATTGTGATGGTGATGGTGATGGTGATGGTGATCAACCTCTATTCCGGGATGGCATGTTCAACCAAGCCTGGATCAATGTTTTTGCACGAACTGATGTTTTGGTTTTTAGCTGTCGTACTGGTGGTTGTTACGTGTGAAACACTCATGTCGCCCGGCAGCTTTCCCATCACCCCGAAAAGCAATCGCATCAACCCGAAAAGTAATCGCATCAACCCGAACTAAATTCACGCGACACGTTTACAGGGAGGCAAGTTGCACCCCGAGATAGAATAAAGCAAACAATGTTAGAAAAACAAGTCCGGTAACCGATAGAATTCGCATCTTTTTTCCCGGCTGAAATGCAGCGTCCACGTACGGGCCTGTGATCAATTTGTAGTTCATCCAGGCGAGTCCAGGAGCGACGAGGAAGCTGAGTGTGGTAGCGAGATCGATAAGCAGGCGGAACCGATCGCCCATCAGCAACAGAAAACCGAGCGAGGTGGCAGAAAGAAGCACGAGCAAAAGTGGGTAGGTGCGCTGGAAACGTTGGCCTTTGTGGCTTGGGAAGAGTTCAGCAAGTAGATGGTTCACTACGCGCGGGTAGGTATCGATAACCGTAAATGTGGTGCTGAACATGGTTGAAAATGCGCTAATGACGATGATAAAGAAGGCCCATTCACCCAGGCTTTGCGTGAATAACTGAATGAGTTGTTGAGAGAAGGCTCCGGCAGTTGCTGCAAACGATTCTCCGGAACCGTACATGACTTGCGCCCCTAGGATGAGAAAGAGAACCGCAAAAATCGCAGCGCCCGCGTAGCCGATTTGAAAGTCGGTGAGGGATTCTTTAAGGCTGGGTTGATGGGAGGTCTGTTTGCTTCGTTCGAGCGTCCAGATGGAGTGCCACACCGCAACGTCGAGCGGGATCGGCATCCATCCCATAAGGGCGATGAGGAAGGTGATGCCGGCGAGAGACCAGATTTCCGGCTCCTGAAACGACGGATCGGGGGAGTGTCCGCCGCCGAGCAGCGCTGCAGTAACGGCAAGCAGCGTTGAGATGGCCAGCACAGACAGGAAGAGTTTTACAACGCGGTCGAGCACAGCGTAGTTGCCGCGGATGAGTAGGGCAGTGCAGAGAATGACGATGATGACAGACCAGGTTTGGACGGAGAGTTCAATGCCTGTGAGGGGCGTTGCCAGACTTGCGGTTACGAGGGTTACAACTGCCTGGATGGCAAATACAGTCCCGAAGGTGAACAGGATGAAGAGTCCGATCGCCCAGCGCCCTAATTTGCGATAGCCGGCAATGAGGTGTTCGCCGGTTGCAACAGCATATCGCGGACCAAATTCCAGAAAGGGGTATTTGAAGAGATTTACGAGAAGGACGATTCCAATGAGACTAAATCCGTACTCGGCTCCTGCACGGGTGGATTGAACGAGATGCGACACACCGATCGCGGCAGCGGCCATGACAAGCCCGGGGCCAAATGCATACCGGAACGTACGCCATGTGATAGAGTCAGACTGCATCTTTCCTACGGTTTCTTGGGATTTTATTCAGTTTCATTAAGTTTCATTCAGCAATGTGGGAACTTTTTTGTACTTTTGAATACCTAATCGAACGGGTCTCCGGTCATTTCGTTTCAGTATCTGTGAAAATAAAAACAGAATCAAACGAACAGCAACAGATATCCAAATCGAAGTTTCATCAAACATCAAGAACAAAGAATTTATGGTCACAAATAACGTCGTAGCACAACTGATCGAAAAAAAATCGCCTGAACTTCTCACCATCACCATGCCGGCATTCCAAAAGGGCGAAGAGACAAAACAAAATAAAATTACCTACAAAAATCTGTTGCAACAAGCAGAGGCTAAACTCGAAAAGCGTGGCAAAAAACCGGACGAGATCACTGCCTTTTTAAAGGAAGCCCGAGACCTGATCGATCAGCCACTCTTTTGGGCTCATCAGGAGGGTGGCCTCGTGGTGTATATCGAAAACGGATCAGTGACCACCTATTCGTTGCCCTACAGCGTCCGCGAGCAGGTCTATCTGCACGACCATTTTCTCATCACTCCCCTGCTCCCCATGCTTTCACTGGAGGGCACTTTTGCCATCCTCGCACTGAGCCGAAAATCACTGCGCCTGCTTCATTGTACTCGGGATGATGCGACCGACATCACGCCTCAGGGAATTTCTAGATCGGTAGACCAGTACCTCGAAGTAACCCCGGAGAAACAGCTACAGTTTCATACCGGAGCAGAGGGTAAAAACGCACAGTTTTTCGGGCATGGCTCCGGCAACGAAGATAAAAAAGTGATTACAGAGCAGTATTTCCGGGAGGTAGAAAAAGGAGTTACGGAGCTGATGAATATGATTGGCGAGCCGTTGATCCTCATCGGGCTAGAGGAAAACCTATCTACATACCGCTCATTCCAGCGCTACTCCCGAACCATGGAGCAATCGGTTACCATCAACCCCGACAACCTGGAAGACCGGGAGCTAATCGACGCTGGATTCGAAAAAATTAAAGAGTATTTTCTGAAAGATCTCTATAAGGCATTGCGCGTTTTCTCCGAAAGTACCGATGATAAATTCTCAAACAACATGAGTGAAATTATCCGTGCAGCATTTGAAGGGCGTGCAAATACCATTTTGCTCAGCCCTGATGAACAACACTTTGGCGTGGTGGATCCCGACTCCGGAGAGGTTCAATTTGCTCACGAGCCGGGTGAGGAAGATATCGACCTGATCAACTGGCTTGCTATTCAGGGTTTCAAAACCGGTTGTGGTGTTTTCATGCTGCCAAAGCATGAGATGCCCAATCATGCAAATGTTGCGGCAGAATTCCGCTATTAAGCTACTTACCAGGTGGAGTTTCTTCCCATGTGGAGGCGTTTGTACCAGTCTGTCCTCCCATCAACCCGAAAAAAGTACATACCATTATGACACGCTTTGAAATTCGTTTGCCCGGAATTATGGCCTCGTTGCTTCCTGTGTTTGCGATTTTTTTTACACTGCTAGGAAAGCCGGATGCCCATGCTCAGTCGGAATTTGAGGGCTATTTTCCGGAAAATGCAACATTTCTGGAGGAGATCACTACACCGTCTGAGTTTTTTGGGTTTGAAGTCGGCGAGCGGCATGTAACCCACGATGAAATTCTTTTTTATCTGAGGCATCTTGCAGAACAGTCGGATCGGGTTATTCTGGAGCAGTATGCGACCACGCACGAAGGGCGGCCACTCATCATGCTTACCATCACGTCCCCTGAAAATCACCTTTCCCTGGAGCGGATCCGGCAAACTCACTTGCTTCTGTCCGACCCCTCGCAATCGGACGATCTGGATCTGGAGCGGATGCCAGCCGTTGTAAACCTGGGCTACAGTGTTCATGGAAATGAGGCCAGCGGTGCCAATGCCGCTGTGTTGATGAGCTACTATCTGGCTGCGCGAACCGGTGAGGATTTTGAGTCTTCGCTGGATGAGATGATTATTTTGCTAGATCCTGCCCTCAATCCGGATGGTGTGCAGCGGTTTGCTGGCTGGGTAAATCAGCATCGTTCTGTGAATAGCTCTGTAAATGCGTCGGAAGCGCGGGAATTTAATGAAGTTTGGCCGGGGGGACGTACCAATCATTACTGGTTTGATCTGAACCGTGACTGGATGCCAGTGCAACAACCCTCCTCACGCGGACGGGTACGAATGTTTCAGCGATGGCTCCCCAATTTGCTTACCGATTTTCATGAGATGGGTACCAATTCGACCTACTTTTTCCAGCCGGGAGTCCCGGAACGAACGCACCCGCTCACGCCGCAGCGAAATCAGGATCTTACTATGGCGATAGCGGAGTATCACGCCGATGCTCTGGATGCGATGGGCGAGCTTTATTACAGCCGGGAAACATTTGATGATTTTTACTACGGCAAAGGATCCACATATCCGGATATTTTCGGTTCAGTAGGAATTTTGTTTGAGCAGGCGAGCTCCCGCGGATCTGCTCAGGAAAGTATACACGGGATTCTGACATTTCGGGAGACGATAGAAAATCAGGTTGCAACGTCACTCTCATCCCTTCAGGCGGCGCGGGAGCTTCGTACCGATCTTCACGATCATATGAGAACATTCTATTCGGACGTGATGGAGGCTTCGCGGTCGCCCGTTAAGGCATGGGTGGTTGGAGATGCTTCGGATCCTGCACGTTTGGCTCATTTCACCGATATTTTGCTCCATCATGATGTTGACGTATTTGATCTTGCACAAAATCTTACCATCGGACAGACATCGTTTGAACGTGGACAGGCAGTCATTATCCCTGCCGAACAAACCCGCTACCTCTTTTTAAAATCACTGTTTGAGCGTCGTACTGAATTTGCGGACTCTGTTTTTTACGACGTTTCATCCTGGACACTCACCGATGCATTTCATCTCCCAGTTGCGGAGGTCTATGCTTCCCGATTCAATGACGGATTGAAGGGGGATGCATGGTCGTTGGACGAGAATTTTCAGATTCCGGAGGAGGGGCGGCTAACCGGTGGCCGAAGCCAGGTTGCCTATCTGATGGAGTGGTCTGATTATTATGCACCCAGAGCATTGTACACCTTGCAGCAGCATGGGTTTCGTGCGAAAGTCGCCACAAAATCGTTTACGGCAGCCACACCGGTTGGAGTGAAAACGTATCCGCAGGGAACGGTGTTAATCCCGGCAGGAGATGAGATGATCGATAAAGATCGTTTGTGGTCTGTGATCCGTGAGGTAGTCCGTGAGGATGGTGTAAATGTGATGAGCCTGAATCGCGGGCTCACTGTTTCCGGTGCAGATCTGGGCAGTCCATCCTTTGTACCCGTCACCATGCCAAAAATTGCCATGATTGTCGGAGATGGTGTTCGCAGTTATGATGCGGGAGAGGTCTGGCACCTACTGGATCAACGCTATCATATACCGGTTACAATGATCGACAAGCAGGATCTTTCGGGTGCCAATCTTCAGGATTACAATGTGATGGTTCTCGCCGATGGTCGCTACAGCGATTTAGGGAGCGCGATGACAGAGGAGCTGAAGAACTGGGTCGCCGATGGCGGAACCCTTATTACTCTGCGTGGAGCCGTTCAATGGGCTGCATCGCAAAACTGGGTGGATCTAGCCTATGTAAAGGATTCGGATGGTGAGTCCGATACTCACTCACCACGTCGGCCATATGACCAATATTCCAACGACCGTGCGCGCGATTTCATTGGTGGTTCGATTTTCCAGGGAACGCTGGATCTTTCCCATCCGATCGCGTACGGATACCAGAATGAGTCAATTGCACTGTTCCGGAACACGTCCATCTTTTTGCAACCCACAGAAAACCCATACGCAACACCCCTTCGCTATGCGGACGAACCACTACTCGGCGGGTATGTTTCGGATGAAAACCTGGAGAAACTGAGTGGAAGTGCATCAATCACAATACACCGGCTTGGGAACGGGCGCATTCTATCCTACCTGGACAATCCGGTTTTCCGTGCCTTTTGGTTTGGAACAAATCGTCTTCTCATGAATGGTATCTTCTTCGGTGATACCATTCGATCTGGTACAGCCCAATAAATCCTATGCTTTTTCTTGGGCGTCTGTTTTCCCAAAGTAAAAAAGTTCCTATTTTTGGATTAATCATGAGGCTATACATTTGTATCGAATGCTGGTGTAGTGCAACCACTGCCAATGTAGCTCAGGGGTAGAGCAACGCTCTCGTAAAGCGTAGGTCGTCGGTTCAATTCCGACCATTGGCTCTCTTGTTTTCTCTCTCATTGATCCCGTCCCCGATATGCCATCACTCCTAAAAAGAGAGATTAACACCACCGGAGCGATGCTGATGGGTCTTGGGTCTATTATCGGTACAGGTGTTTTTGTTAGCATTGCCATCGGAACCGATATCGCAGGTAGCTCAGTTCTTATCGCCATCATTCTTGCCGCCTTTCTCGCACTCTTTAACGGACTCAGCAGTGCCCAACTAGCAGCGGCCCATCCCGTTTCAGGAGGAACGTACGAGTACGGCTACCACTTTCTGAATCACTGGTTTGGTTTTACCGCCGGCTGGACCTTCCTTGTTGCAAAATCAGCCTCCGCCGCAACTGCCATCCTCGGTACCGTGTCCTACAGTTTCCACATGGCCGGCATCAGTCCCGGACCGGTAACACACCTCATTGCCGGTTATGTCCTGCTCCTCACCGTGACTCTTCTTGTCCGCGGCGGTATCCGTCAAAGCGATCGTGCCAATCGCTGGATGGTCCTTATCACTCTTATCGGCCTGCTATTGTTCGCAGGCGCAGCATGGCTCACCAACGGATTGCCAACGACTCCATTTGGGGATGCTATGAGACAAATGACCGGAGATGTAGCAAGTATTACAGGTGCCGGAGACGCAACCGGAGCCATTGGCGCACTCGGCCCGAACAGTACACCCGACACACACAACACCCCCGGCTCGCACAACACACCCGTCGCATCCCTCTTCTATGCCACCGCCCTTATGTTCGTTGCCTACACCGGATATGGCCGAATCGCAACTCTTGGCGAAGAGGTAAAAAACCCACAAAAAACCATCCCTCGGGCCATCATCACCACCATGATCGTCGTTGTACTGCTCTACCTTCTAATCACAGCCACTGTCATCCAACTCATGGGCGCGGAAGCCTTCGCCGCAACCCTGCAGGGCGAAGCCGCCCCACTCGTCATGGCCTCCGAAATCCTGCAAATCTCCTGGATCCGCTGGGCTGTCAGCATCGCCGCCATTACCGCAATGACCGGCGTACTCCTCAATCTTCTACTCGGCCTCTCCCGCGTACTCCTCAGCATGGCCCGCCGCAGCGACATGCCGACCCAATTCCAAACCATTCACCCATCCAACGGTAGCCCAACCAAAGCTGTCTGGGGTTCCTTCGCCATCATCGCTATCCTCCTCTCCACCGGAAGCGTCCAGTTCACCTGGTCCTTTTCGGCAGTTACCGTACTCATTTACTACGCAATCACAAACCTTGCGGCTTTACGTTTACGGGGTGATGAGAGACGCTTTCCGGCCTGGATCTCACTTGCCGGACTTGCCGGGTGCCTGTTTCTCACACTCTGGGTAAAGGCAGCCATCTGGCTCCCTGCAGCCGGTGTACTTCTGGCAGGCTGGGTCTGGCATGCAGCCGCCATCCGCATTGCACGTCCACAGAACGACTGAGAGCGTCGAATAAATGGATGCACACAGAATACCTGAATGCGCACAGAATACCCGAGTGCACACAGAATACCTGAATGCGTATTGAATACCCGAGTGCGCACAGAATACCTGAATGCGCACAGAATACCCGAATGCACACAGAATAATCGAGAGTACAGGACCACTGAGCGCGCAGAGTTCACCTCATTACACATCAGTAGTACCAACGCAACGCCGTAAACAACACCGACCCCGCAT
>JGI11705J14877_10000343_pt1 | contig 29441 bp, 27 predicted proteins | sample Etolaghawater15m_FD_14877 | JGI IMG/M metagenome (IMG submission 14877)
CACGTCGCAGCGGTTCTTGATGTGGGTGATGATCTCCCGGTACAGGCCCAGATCCGAAGACGGCCGGCCGTCTTCGGGATCCCTCGCATGAATGTGTACCACCGCCGCTCCCGCCCTCCAGGCGCCAACCGCCTCGTCGGCAATCTGCTTTGGGGTGATGGGAATGTATGGGCTCTGACTGGGAAAGGTGGCGGCACCGGTAACGGCCGCGGTCAGGATGACTTTTTTCATTTTTGTTCCTCCACGGGCACGGACGGCAACAGGTCAAAATAGCGAATATCCTGTATGTTTCCCTGCATCTCCCGGGGTTTCTTGAATACCGCCCGGACTTTCAGGCCCACCTGAATGCGGTTTATGTCCGTCTCGTTGATGATATGGGAAAAAATGGCATCGGCTCCGTCGATTCGAATATAGCCGTAGGTATAGGGAATGGGTCTCGGGTTGCCCGTATCCGGGTCCAGAAACGGATAATTGACAACGGAAAAGGCGGTGAGGGTTCCCCTGTTTGGAAGGGGCACCACTTCGTAAAGCTCCCGGAAACAGGGGCCACAGAGCCTTCGTGGCGGCACGTAGACCGTGCCGCAGGACGGGCAGCGGATTCCCAGAAACCGCTGATGCGCCTTGATTTCCTGAAAAAAAAGGCTGCCGTACCGGCCGATGGACCACTCGTAGGGCATGGGCGTATTGAATCGGACCGCCAGTAATTCCTCTTTCGCCGGGATTTGGGTCATACGTTCGTCCTCCGTCTTCCGTCCGCCGTCATCTGTTCACCCTCTCTCCGCCCCCAGAATCATCACGTCGGACCAGAAGCAGCCCCCGAACCCCGTGGCCAGGGCCAGGCGGGCATCGGGAACCTGACGCGCTTCGCCCCGGCCCATGATCTGAACGGCGGCTTCCGCCACCCGCAAAAGGGCCGTAGCCCCGATACAGTTGGTACTGATCACCCCGCCGGATGGATTGACGGGAATGGTGCCGTCCATGTCCGTGTGTCCGTCCGCCACGAACCGCGGGCCTTCCCCGGGACCACAGAATCCCAGGTCCTCGATCCACTTGAGGCCCGCCCAGGTGTAGGGAAGATACAGTTCCGCCACATCCAGTTCCCTGGCAGGCTCAGTGATGCCCGCGTTCCGGTAGGCTTCCCGGCCGGCCCGCTGGAGGGAGACCAGCCCCTTTTGGTAGTCGGTGGAATCCCCGAACCAGGTGAAAGTGTGACGCACCGCGCAGGATCGAATCCATGCCGGCCTGGGAACAAGCTTTTGCGCCACGCCGTCCGCGGCAAACACCACGGCGCAGGCCCCGTCCGTTCGGGGACACACATCCAGAAGTTTGATGGGGTAGGCCAGCATGGGACTTTCCATGACCTCTTTGAGGGTCACGGCTTTTCGCAGATGGGCATGGGGATTGTTCAGGGCATGGCCCCGGTCCCGCACCGCCACCAGGGCGGCCTCTTCCTGTGTGGCCCCGTAACGCTCCATGTAGGCCGTGGCCTCGGTAGCCAGGCTGGGAATGGCGCCGGAATAGGAAAACCGGTCCCACACCGGATCGCTGCACGTGACAATGGCGGCCGTGGTGTCGCTTTCCGAATTCTTTTCCCACCCGATGGTCAGCACCCGGTCAAAAAGGCCACTCGCCACATGGTAGTAACCGGCCATTGCCACGGACGTACCGGTGGTACCCCCCGTGGTGACCTTCATGATGGGTTTCATGATGCCCCCCGAGCCCTCCACGCTCCAGGTATCCACATAATTGATGGACTCGAAGTGGTCCATGTTGCCGATCACAACAGCGTCCACATCCCGAATCGTCATTTCCGCGTCCGAAAGGGCCCGCGAGACGGCCTCGTAGATCATCTCCCGGCCGTTCACATCCGAGCGCCGGCTCTTGTGATCGGTTTGGCCGCACCCCACAATGGCGACATGTCTTCCCATAAACCATCCTCACTGATTCACACTTAAAATCCAGACACAGTGGCTCTGGCCGCAGGGACCGTTGATCCCCTGGGCAAGAGCGGTTTCAGCACCCGGTACCTGGTGCTCCCGGGCCTCTCCGCGAAGCTGCAAAACGCACTCCACAATCCGTGAAAGCCCCGCCACCATCAAGGCGTGGGCCGACAAAACACCCCCGGAAGGGTTCACCGGAAGGATCCCGTCCATTCGGGTCACACCGTCTTTCAAAAGTCGGGCGCCGCTTCCCGGTTCGCTGAATCCCATGCCTTCCAGCCACAGGGGTTCCATGTAGCTGAAGGCGTCGTAGAGTTCCACCACATCGATGTTTTTCAGGGGATTGGTGATGCCCGCCATTGCATATGCCCGCTTTGCCGCCCGGCGAAGGGCGGGGGAATCCGCCAGATTCCGGTCTCCCGGAAAATAGGCATCGGAACAGTGAGCGACCCCTCGAATCCAGATGGGTCGGGTCCTGGACCTTGATGATGCCCGCCCGGTGGAGATGATGATGGCCGCGGCACCGTCGCTGATGGGACTGCAGTCCAGACGTTTAATGGGATCTGAAAGCCTTTCCGATTTCATGACATCGGAAACGGTGATGTCCAGGGGCAGGTGGGCCAGGGGGTTGTTGCGGGCGTTTTGATGATTCTTAACGGAGACTTCAGCGAAATCCTCCTCCGTCAGACCGTACCGCGTCATATAGACGTCGGCCTGAAGGGCAGCAGCGGTCAGTGCGTCGATGCCCAGATGCCGCTGATACACCGGGTCGAACATGGCGTTGGTGATCAGGCCCATATCCCCTTCGCTCCCCTTGCCATGGGCCACCACCAGCGTGGTGTCAAAACCGCTCAAGGCACGCATGGCCCCGTAGAAGGCCCCGAAGGCCCCATCCCCTTCAACCGTGGAGATGTTCTTGTCATGTGCCCCCGCAGCCTCCCCCACGGCCATGGAGCTGATGGTACGGCCGTCGACGAAATCGTTTGACACCGTGATGACGTTGTCGATATCGTGAATGCCGAGCCCCGCGTCCGCAAGGGCATCCCGGGTGACTTCATAAACGAGGTCATAGGCGGTCTTGTCTATCATCCGTTCCCGGTAAGGGGTCTGAGAAACGCCCGTAATGGCGATAGGTTCCATGGTTTTAGGGTGCCTCGCTTTCCTGGTTCTTGATAGTCGGGACCGCGCCCAAAAGGACGAAAAAGGGCGCCAGGTCCTTTGGGGTCACGGCGAATTCCGAATGATTTCAAAATCCGTGATGTCGAGAATGTGACCCGTCGGCCGCTCACTGAACCGTGCCCTAACGCGGATCCCATTCTTGAGTTTTTCCAGGTCCCGGGTGATGCGGTGCAGCAGGTCCACCCGGGCCCCGTCCAGGCGGATCAGAGCATAGGCAAAGGGGAGCGTCGGCCGGTCCGCGGCATTCAGAAGGGCCGCGGGCATCCGCCGCACCACCGTGTGGGCCCTCACCACCCCTTCGGTTGCCAGTTGAACCCACTGTGTGATATCCGTGAAACACCGACCACAGTTTTTCCTCGGCGGCACATAGACCGTACCGCAGGTATCACAACGGTTTCCGAGAATTTTTTGCTCATCCCGAAGCGCCCTTAAAAACCGGCTTCCCGTCTCTCCCACCCACCAGGTGTAGGGAACGGCGATCTGACCTTTGAGGGTCAGGGGACGTACCTGCTCCAGCCATGAAGCCGACTGAGGGTTTTCCTGGTTCATGGGTTCACCCCCGATCCGGACTCGCGTTTTCAAAAATTGTGGCAATCCCCTGACCACCGCCGATACAAAGGGTCGCCATGCCGTACCGGGCACCGGTTCGCTTCAGCTGGTGCAGCACAGCCAGGGCCAGGCGCCCGCCGGACATGCCGTTGGGATGACCGAAGGCAATGGCCCCGCCGTTGGGGTTCCACTTTTCCGGGTCCACCCGGTGCCCTTCCTGCTCCAGAATCTTCATCACCGCCAGGGTCTGGGAAGCAAAGGCTTCGTTACATTCCACCACACCCATGTCCGAGAGGGAAAGTCCGGTGCGCGAAAGCACCTTCGTGATGGCGCCCACGGGCGCAATGCCCATGTATTTGGGTGCAAGTGCACTGAGGGCGCATCCCACGAAACGGCCCAGGGGCTTGAAACCCAGGGCTTCACATTTTTCCCCTTCCATCACCAGAAGGGCCACGCCGCCGTCATTTAACCCCGATGAAGTGCCCGCGGTCACGGTCCCGTCCTTCTTGAAGGCGGGCCGAAGGCTCGCCAGTTTTTCAAGGGTCGTCCGTCTGGGGTGTTCGTCCCGTTCAAAAACAACGGGCTCCCCTTTTCGACGGGGGATCTCCACCGGCACGATTTCCTCCGTGAAATATCCTGCTTCCATGGCTCTGAAAGCCCGTTCCTGGCTTTCCAGCCCGTAGCGGTCCTGCTCCTCCCGGCTGATGTGGTATTCCTCCGCCAGAATTTCGGCAATCATACCCATGGGCACGTCGGTTTCCGGGGTGGGACCAACGGTTCGCGTGATCCACGGGGGAGGCATGAGGGAGAACGGGTGTTCCCCGCGCTCCATGAGATGGGGCTGGCGGCTCCAGCTCTCACACCCTCCGGCAAGGTACACCTCCCCGAAATCGGCCTGAATGAAGGCCGCCGCCGTGTTGATGCTTTGAAGGGATGACCCGCACTGACGCTCCACGGTCTGGCCCGGCACCGTTACCGGAAGACCGGCCTTGAGCGACGCCCACCGGCCGATATTGACGGCCGCGTTATGGGTGCAGGCATGCCCGATGATCACGTCGTCCACCAGGGCGGGATCGAGCCCTGTCTTTTTCATGAGGCCCTCCATGGCCAGGGCGGCCAGCTCCTCGGGCCGGAATCCGGACAGGCTGCCTCCCATTCTGCCCACGGGGGTTCTCATGCCGTCCACAACCACTGCTGATTTCATCTGGTTCCTCTCAGTATCCTTTGAATTGCGGTTTTCGCTTTTCCAGAAAGGCCTTCATCCCTTCCACCCGGTCCTCTGTTCCGAAGGTCAGGGAAAAGCACCGTGCCTCCATCTCAAGACCCGTTCGAAGGTCCGCCTGAATGCCGCTGTTCATGGCGGCCTTGGCCATGTGAAGCGCCACCGGGCTCATTTCGGAAAGCCTGGCGCAGACCTTCTCCACCTCCCGGTCCAGTTCCGATGCCGGCACCACCCGGTTGAGCAGCCCCACGCGAAAGGCTTCCGTTGCGGATACCGGCTCTCCCAGCAGGATCATCTCCCCGGCCTTGCTCATGCCGATGAGTCGCGGCAGGCGCTGGGTGCCCCCATAACCCGGAATGATACCCAGGGTGATCTCGGGAAGCCCCATGATGGCCGTATCCACGGCAATGCGCAAATCGCAGCACATGGCAAGCTCCGTGCCGCCCCCCAGGGCAACCCCGTTGATACGGGCCACGACCGGTTTCGGGAAATTTTCAATTTCCGTTGCAATGGCCTGTCCTCTGGGGACTTCAGCCAGGGTTTCCACATACCCCGCCCCCCGGCTCATGATGGAAATATCCCCTCCGGAGATAAAGGCTCTGTCCCCCGCACCCGTCAGCACCACCACCCGGACGGCATCGTCGCTTGCCATATCATTCAATGCGTCCTGGATTTCCAGCATGGTCCGGTATCGAATGGCGTTTAAGACCTTCGGCCGGTCGATCATAATGATGGCCGCCGGATCTCCTTTGGTGACCCGGATGTCTTCATATTCCATGGCGGCCCCCTAAAAGATTTGAAACGGCTTTCGCGTGCCGTCCGGTAAATAGTCGTAAAACCCTTTGTTGTTCTTTCGCCCCAGACGGCCCGCTTCAATCATTTTCCGGTACAGGATATTGAGCCGGTCACTTTCCCGGTGGGTGTAGTCAAACACCTGGTCACAGGCCATTTGAATCACGTCAAATCCGCCGAAATCCGCCAGCTCACAGGGGCCCATGGGATGCCCGGCGCCCAGTTTCATGGCCGTATCCACTTCCTCGGCCGTGGCGGTCCCTTCCAGAACAATCTGGGCGGCCTCCATGTAAAGGTGCATGAGAAGTCGGTTCACGATGAACCCGGGAACATCTTTTACGAGCACCGGGGTCTTGCCCAGGGCCTTGCAAAGGGAAAGGGTCGTTTCAATGGTCTTGCGGGCGACCCCCACGGGCCGCACCACCTCCACCAGCTTCATGACCGCCGCCGGGTTAAAAAAATGGGTGCCGATGCACTGTTCGGGGCGCGTGGTGACACCCGCCATGGCGGTCACCGGCAGCACGGAGGTGTTGGTGGCGAAAATGGCGTCGTTCGGGCAGATTTCATCCAGCTGCTGAAAAAGGGACTTTTTGAGTTCCAGGTTTTCGGGCACCGCCTCGATGACAAAATCCGCGTCTTTTGCCGCGCTTAAAAGAACGGTAAAGGTTTGAACCCGCGCCGCGACGGCCTCACCCTGCTCCGCCGAAAGCTTTCCCTTTTGAACAAAATGGGTTTCAATGCTTTTTTGGATGGTTAAGACCGCCCGTTCAAGCATTTCCGGGGAAATATCGTAAAGGGATACTTCAAAACCGGCCAGGGCCGCGGCCTGGGCAATCCCGTGCCCCATGGTGCCGCTTCCCAGGACCGCAATCCGTTTGATGTCCATCTGTTGCTCCTTTCTCTAATCCGAAAACCATTCAGGGGGCATGTCCACCGTGATGCCGTCCGTATTTTTGAGCCGGTGAAACAGCCCGCGGCATTTGGGGACTTCGTAGGCGAAAAAAAACCGGCAGGTGTGGCGTTTCCCCTCGTAGAAATCCTTTTCACCGGCTTTCAGATTCCCTGAAAGGGCTGTCTCGGCCGCGATCGCCTGCTTGAGCCACTGCCAGGCCACGGTCAGAATGCCGAAGGCTTCCAGATACAGGGTGGCGTCACACAGGCCCCGTGCCGCACCATGGGCCGCCTGAACCCGCGCGAGATGTTCGGTCACTTCCCGCAGCCCTTGAAACATTTCCCCCAGGGAGACCGCAAGGGGGGAAAGGGCCGGAAAGGCATTGGCTTTTCCCATGGTTTTTTCCACTTCCGCCAGATAGAGTTCAAACGCTTTCCCCTGTTTCATGGAAATTTTCCGGCCCAGCAGATCGATGCCGTGAATGCCGGTGGTCCCTTCGTGAATGGGATGAATGCGGGCATCCCGGTAATACTGTTCCAGCGGATAATCATCACAGTATCCGGATCCGCCGAAACACTGAAGCCCCAGGCTGATGGCCGAAAGACCCGCTTCCGAGGGATAAGTCTTGGCCACCGGCGTCAGGAGATCGAGCAGCATCCCGAATTTATCCCTTTTTTCAGCATTCCCCACCTTTCTTTCATCCACATAGCGGCTGCACTGGAGCAGCAGTGCCAGGGATCCCTCGCACACGGCCCGCTGAAACAGCAGCATGCGTTTGACATCGGCGTGTTCGATGATGCAAACGGGTTCCCGTGACGGGTCTTTTTCCCCGACGGGGCGCCCCTGCGTCCGCATACCCGCATAATCCAGAGCCGCGTAATAGGCGGCCGTCGCCATGGCCGCCGCACCCATGCCCACACCGATTCGGGCTTCATTCATCATCTGAAACATGTACATGAGGCCCCGATGGGGTTCCCCCACCAGATATCCCCGGCAGTCGTCCCGGTCCCCGATGCTGAGCTGGGCAATGGGGCATCCCCGGTATCCCAGTTTATGAAAAATTCCCGATGTGCCCACATCGTTGGATTCCAGGGAACCGTCCGCGGCCATGCGCTTTTTGGGCACCACGAACAGGCTGATGCCCTTAACGCCGGCGGGCGCCCCGCTGATCTTGGCCAGCATCAGGTGAACCACATTTTCCACACCGTCATGATCGCCGGCCGAGATGAAAATTTTCTGACCCTTGATACGGTAATACCCTTCCCCCGTGGGAACGGCTTCGGTGGTGATATCTGAAAGGGAACTGCCCGCATTCGGTTCGGTAAGGGCCATGGTGCCCTGCCAGAGACCGCTTCTGAGACGGGGAACATATGCGTCATAGAGGGCCTTGTCCCCGAAATTCTCAATGAGGCGCGCCGCTCCGTCACACAGACCCGGATAAACAGCCCCCGAATAGTTGGCGCTGCAGAAAATGAACTGGCAGGTATCCGCAATCATCTGCGGCAGTTGCTGGCCGTCCAGGTCCTCGGGAACGGTCATGGAGATCCATCCCCCGTCGCCAAAAGCGCTCATGAGCTTTTTCACCGAAGGGTGCACCCGGACCGTGTCCCCCTCCAGTACCGGCGCTTCCCGGTCCATTTCCTGAAAATGGGGCCACAATATTCCTTCCGCCAGTTCCCGGGCCGCCTGAAGGACCATGTCCAGCATTTTGCGGTCATATTCTTCGTAGTAGGGGTGTCGTGTCAGGGATACCGCATCAAAAACCTCATAAAGAAGAAATTTCAAATTCCGCATGCTCATAAATTTTTCCGCCAAGACATCGCCTCCCCACCTCACGGGTGCCACCGGTTTGCAAATTCAAAAAAACATTATGGCCGAGCATAATTCATAATTTATAACAAGTCAAATGAATTTTTTGATCAATATAAATGAGTTTTTATGTGTAAAATTATATTATATTTATTATAAGTGATAAACTAGAGAATAGAATCTCATTCAATTCGTTCCAGAATGAGACCCACACTTCATGGCGTTTCGAGGGGCGCTGTTCCCAGCCCGGCGATACCCGCCCCCACCATCACCGTGTCGTATCGGTCCCGCATTTAGAGTTCATCTCAATGTCTTTTCCCTATTCCCGCGGATACAGATCTTCCATGAGGTCCCCGTATTTTTGGAACACCTTTTTCCGTTTGAGCTTCATGGTGGGCGTGAGATCACCGGATTCAATGGAGAGGTCGTGATCCAGCACAACAAAATTCTTGATGGTTTCATAGCGGGCAAGAGACTGGTTTTTCTCGGAAATAATCCTCTCCACCTCCTTTTTCATCAGCGGGTTGCGAGCCAGTTCTTCGTAGGTCCCTTTCAACCCCAGTGCTCCGCCCCGCTCCATGATCTCGTCCGGATCCAGTGTCACCAGGGCGGTCAAAAACTTCCTGCGGTCCCCGTAAACCGCCACCTGACTGATGAGCGGATCCTCCTTGATCAACCCTTCAATGTGCTGAGGCGCCACGTTCTTGCCCCCGGCCGTGATGAGAATGTCCTTGATCCGGTCCGTGATGGTGAAAAACCCAGCCTCGTCTTGCACCGCCACATCGCCTGAATGCAGCCATCCGTCTTTTATGGCCTCCGCCGTGTCTTCCGGTTTGTTGTGATAAGAACCCATGACATTGGGACCCTTCATGAGGATTTCCCCGTCCTCGGAAAGGCGGGTCCGGGTATCCCCCCCCGGCCACCCCACGCCGGGCCACTGACAGCCCACGCTTCCGAGCTTCACACATCCCGGCCGGTTTGTGGTGGCGCCGCCGGTTTCGGTCATGCCGTAGAGTTCATAAACCGGTACGCCGATTTCCCAGAAAAAAGCATTGATGTCCCGTGAAAGAGGCGCGCCTCCGGCCACCATGAATTTAAGACGGCCCCCCAGCACCAGGCGCCGGATTTCCGAGAAATTTTCTTCGTCATACCCACGCAGACGCTTTTCATCCGAAGGTTCAATGGGCTTTCCCTCCAGAGCCCCTTCAACCCGGACCCGGCCGGCCAATTGGAGCGCCCGTGCAAACCCGTCCACTGTCAAATCCGCCAGGGCCTCCACCTTGCTCCAGACGGCCGAGTAGACCTTTTCCAGAAGCCGCGGCGGCACCCGGGTGTAGTGAGGATGTACAAAACCGAAATCATTGACAACGGTCTGAAGGTCCCGGGCAAAGGCAATGGTGACATCCCCTCGATAGATGTCCAGAAAGGGCCCCGCAAACTGCTCGAAGATGTGGGCCATGGGAAGAAAACTCATGTCGATCATTCCCGGTTCAATGGGAAGCCAGGCGGCCCCTGAGCAGACGGTATAGGTCAGCGCTTCATGGGTCTGAACCGCACCCTTGGGAACACCGGTGGTGCCCGATGTGTAAATATAGGAAGCAATATCGCCGAGACTGCCGGCTTTGACGGCGGCCTGGAAATCGTCTCCCAGCCTGGAACGGTTTCGGGCTCCCAGGTCCATGAGGTCGTCATAGGAAATGCACAGGGGATCGTCCCCGGCATCGCATCCGATGGTGATTATGCGCTCCAGTTGAGGGCTCCGGGCCTTGCGCGCCAAAATGCCGTCCCTGCGCCGCCGTCCTTCCACGAAAAGGAAACGGGCCCCCAGGTCATTAACGATATACCGGGCCTGGTCCGGCAGGTTGTTGGGGTAGATGCTCCCGGTGCGCCCGCCCATGGAGAGGAGCGCCAGATCCGCCTCCACCCATTCGGGACGCGTCCGACTCATGATGGCGATGGGGTCCCCCTTTTTCGCTCCCAGGGCCATAAGCCCGAGCCCCAGATTCCGAACCCGTTCCCCCACCGCCGCCCAGCTCCGTTTACGGATTTTTCCCCGGTGGGTAAAGGGGGGGAAGTCATCCCGTTCATGATGAATGAACAGGGGCCTGTCCCCGTTCTCTTTCACCCTGGCCCAGAAAATCTGGGCGATGGTTTTGTCCGCGTCCCTGATGGGCATGGTGAATGACCCTTTCTAATCCAGAGCGTTTCCCTCGTCATCGGTCCGCGTAAAATCGTAACGGCATTCCACCCGGGCATTGTGGTCGTTCCAGGAATTGACGCCCTGCATCATCTTGAACAACTGGGTCTTTTTTCCCTCCACCTGATAGGCGGGGGAGGCCAGGGCCTTGAGCGGACTCATTTCGCCCTTGTTGAGCTTGACCATCATGTCAAAAGGACAGGAAAACCGGGCGGTCCAGGCATCGTCCATGGGCGCATCCCGAAGCTCGCGCCAGGGGGCCGGGGCGCAGCCGAACTTCACCTGGGTACATTCTCCGTTTTTGAACTTCCACTCCGCCATGCGATCCTTGCCGTCCGGCCCGTCCCACACCCGGAAGGCAAAATGGCCGGTGAGTTTCTTGGCCTTCTTCATGTGCTTCTCCGAGTTGTTGAGCATATCCCCGCACGCCTCCAGCCATCCCTTGCTGTAATAAGTGACCATCGCCTTTGCCTCCCTGTGAAATGAGAAAATTAAAATTTGGAGTGCATCATGTGTTGTGCATATTGTCTAAACCTACCCTCCCGCGGCCAGGGGAAGGATTCTCACCTGGTCGCCGCTGTTCAGGGTCATCCGGATGTCCGCTTTTCGGCGATTGATAATGATCATGTGGGCCCTCTCCCGGCTGATCCCGTAGTGGGTCAGGAGATCGGCCACACAGGCCCCGGGCGAAAGCACCGTCTCTTCGCCTTTGGATGACCCAGGCGACCGGTAGTGGTTCCGCAGGGGGCCGGACAGCGTGACGGTGACCCGAATCACGGTATCCCCAGGCGTCTCAGGGTATCGCTCGTGGGAACCCCGTCTGGATCCCATCCCCTGAGCCGGTAGTAGCGCTCCAGCATCTCTTCCAGGGGGACCACGTTCCCTTCGGCGATGCCCTCGGGATGCGGTTCGTGGGTCAGCCGCCCGGGGAGGGTATCGTCCTTCCGGTCGAAACCGAGACGGCGGTTGAACTCCCGCTCCAGGTTGAAGATCCGCTCCCCGATCCTCCTCACGTCATCCTCGGAGTGTTCCATGCCGGTCACCGCGGAATAAAACGCCGCGATGATCCCGGTGCCCTCTTCCATGAGCATGTAAGGAAAGAGGCATACGCCGCAGGCCTCGATAAAGGCGGTTTCGTTCTGCCGGCGGATCACCATCTCCGCTTTGCCTTCAGCGCTCAGGGGGTCCATGGACTCCGGGATCCCGTTGATTTCGGGCTGGATGGTGTTGCCGGTGGTGTGGTTCCCCCCCTCCGGCGAGGTGGCGTAGAGGAGCCCCTGTCCCACCATGCCCCTGGGATGATACCCGGCAAACCCCTGGCCCTTGGAACCCATGAACACCTCCGGGGCGCCGTACTTTTCCGCCACATATTTTCCGCCCATACCGGCCTCCCGGCCGAACCCTTCGCCCGACGCGATCATGTAAAGGAGGCGAATGGCGGCATCGGCATCTCCCCACACAAGGGGAAACCCGATCTCCTTTTCCGTGATGCGGCCCATTTCGTACAACTCCATGAGGGCACCGAGGGTGGCGCCCGCATCCATGGTATCGAGGCCTGTTTCGTTGCAGATGTAGTTCATCTTGGTGAGGGCCTCCAGGTCCCCCACCATAATGTTGCTGCCCAGGGCATAGCAGGTTTCGTATTCCGGACCGTCGCCCCGCCCCTGGTATTTGCCACCCTCCGGAAGGCGCGTGTTTCGGCCGCAGTTGAGGGCACAGCCGTAGCAGGCCTTGCTGCGCACCAGGGTCCGATCGATGATCTCGGCCCCGTTGATCTCGTCACCTGCCTCGAAAAACCCTTCCTGAAAATTTTTTGTGGGCATGATGTTGTTGGCGTTCATCACGTCCACGAAGAGAGGGGTGCCGAACTCGGCAAAGGCGATGCCCAGGTCCGCCTTTTTGATGTGGTCCGCCATGATGGTGGATTTGAGAAGGGTCTCAGGGTCCGCCACCCGCACGCCCCCGGTTCCCCGAACAGCCACCGCCTTAAGGTGTTTGGCCCCCATGACCGCCCCCACACCGGACCGGGCCGCGGCCCGGGCCGCGTCGTTGATGATGGCCGCATAGCGCACCCGGTTTTCCCCGGCGGGACCAATGCACGCCACACAGGCATCCTTGCGGGTTTCGCTTCGTATGATCTCGCGGGTCTCCCGTGTGTCGCGGCCCCAGCATGACCGGGCATCCCGGAGCTCCACACGGTCATTCTCAATCCAGAGGTAAACCGGTTTTTCCGACTGTCCCGTGAAAATAACCGCATCATAGCCCGCGGTCTTGAACGCGGCCGGGAAATATCCCCCGGAATTGGAAGAGCAGATGGTGCCGGTGAGCGGGCTTTTGGTCACCACCATGTACCGGCCGGAGGAGAGAACACCGGTGACGGTGAGGGGACCGTTTATGAAGATCAGCATGTTTTCCGGCCCCAATGGGTCGCAGTCCATCTTCAGTTCATCCAGAAGGATCTTGACGGCCATCCCCCGGCCCCCGACATAATCCCCGGCCAGAGACGGGTCCAGGGCTTCCTTGGTGATACGCCCCAGGGTCAGATCCACCCGCAGTACGGTTCCCATCCATCCGTTCACAGCGGCACCTCCCGGTACAGTTCCCCCTGTTTTTTCACGGCCGCCGCCTCCCATTCCTCCAGAACCAGGGCGCCCGCCGCACAGGCCCGCACGCACAGGGGGTCGTCGCACACCTCACACTTGACGGCCTTGTCGTTCACCATGAAAATGCATTGGAATTCACAGGCTTCCATGCAGGACCCGCAACCGATGCAGGTTTCCTCATGGATTTCCACGCATCCGGTTTGCGGGTTTACGGCAACGGCATCCACCGGACACGCTTCGGCGCAGGCAGGGTCCTCGCATTGAAGGCACACGTGCGCCACATACAGCGTGTCATCCGCATTTTCCACTACACGGATTCTGGCAATGGAGGGACGGAACTCATAAATCCGGTTTTCGGTGAATGCAAGAGAGCAGAACATGCTGCACAGATGACAGTTGGTACACGCCGATTCGTGAAAGGCAATTCTCCTGCCCAACGGTTACACCCCCACGCATCCGCGAATGAGTTGTTCGTATTCCGGTGTTTGACTGATCCCTTGCGGGTTAAACGCCATGCAGGGATCATCCATGCTTTTTTCCATGAGCGCCGTGATGCTTTCTTCATCGGTGGCGAATCCGTAGTCCCTGTAGCAGAGCTTTATGCCCACGCGGGTGTAAAGATCTTTCAGCCGGTCGATGCCTTTTCGACCCAGGGCCTCATCACTTTCGCCATTGTCCTTCACCCCCAGGGCCCGGGCAACGGCGGCATAGACATGGGGAATGGCCTTCATGTTGTATTCCATCACATAGAGATTGGCGATCCCCACGGCCAGGCCGTGCTGAAGTTCGTGCAGGGCCCCCGCCGTATGGCCGATCCCGTGATCGGCCCCCGGCAGGGCTGTCTGAAAAGCGATGCCGGCCATGCAGGCGGAAATGAGCATTTTGGAACGTAAATCCAGGTTGCCGGCATTGTTGTGATAGGCTTCTTCCAGGTTGTCCGCCACCATTTCCACCACCCTGAGGGCAATGGCGCTCGAGAGGTCCTGCCGGTCAACGGAAGCCAGGGAGCCGATGGCGTGGGTCAGGGCATCCAGAGCGGTTGAAGCCACCAGATGAGGCGGCAGGGTTCGGGTCAGCTCCGGGTCCAGCACCGCCACGCGGGGGATGAATTTGTAATCCCCGATGACTATTTTCCGCTTTTCGGCCCGATCCATGACCACGGCTCCCCAGGTGACCTCGGACCCCGTGCCCGCCGTGGTGGGAATGCAGATGATGGGTTTGACCTCCTCTTCCACCAGATACATTCCCTCGTAATCGGAGAGGTCCCCTCCGTTGCTTTCCAGAACCGCCGCCGCCTTGCAGGCGTCCATGACGGACCCCCCGCCCAGGGCGATCCAGAAATCGGGGGACACTTCTTCCGCCAGCCGGGCGATTTCCCCGACCTGGTTGCTGTCCGCCTCCTCCAGCACCTGATCGAAAACGCCGGCCACCTCCCGTGAAGACCCTTTCAGAGCATCCAGCAGATAGTTCAGAAGCCCCGCGGCCTTGACCCCTTGATCCGTCACCACCAGCACCCGGTTTTTGCCCTCAAACTGCCAGTCCAGATCCAGGTCGTCCGCCAGATCCCGCACCTTTCCGTTGCCGAAAATGATCCGGGTGGGATTCCACCATTGAAAGTCCATGGTTGCCAGGGGCACATTTCGATTCAAAAGACTCATGATTTCACCTCCCCATGGGTTATTGAGGACCCAAAAAACGCTTGCCCGTAACAGCTTCGGCGCAGATCATTCCGGAGACGATGGCACAGTCCATGGCCACGCCATATCCCCTGGCCGTATCACCCGCAAAATAGAGCCCCTCCACGTGCTCGCTCTTGACCGGCACCTTGCGCGTGCCGGACTGGCTGATGCTCTTGGCCACCCCTTCGAGACGCCAGCACACCGGATCGAGGCGCCAGGCCACGCTCTTTTTGAATCCCGGGTATATTTCCTCCATGAAATCCGGAAGCCGCGCGATCACTTTGGCCACCAGTTCCCGGTTTCGCGCCTCCTTTTCGGTCATGGGCAGATAGGCGGTGTACAGATGCCATCCGGCCGGCGCACACGACGGATCCACCGCGGACTGAATGTTCCAGCAGATATACACATCATGGTCGAAACCGGCCTCTTTGGGCACAACACAGGTATTCTTGAGCCCCAGTCTTGCCTCTTCTTCCGGCATGACCAGCCGGCTGAGGCCCATGTAGGGGGTGTAGCTGCCGTATCCGTACAGGTTTTTGGTTTTGTTTGCCCAGTCTTCGGGAAAATGGGTTTCTGAAATGACACGAAAGGTGTTCTGGGCCGGAATATTGCTGACGACCCGCGGGCAGGCCCATCGGTTTTCCCGGCCGTCGCGATCCGTTGCGCGAATGCCGGTCACCGCCCCTTTTTCCACCTGTACCCGCGTCACTTTGCGATTGAGCCGAATGTCACCGCCGAAGGCTTTGAATTTTTCGGCCACCGCCTCGGACCAGGCCATGATTCCCCCCTCCACGAACCCCCCGTTGTATCGGGTCAGCCCCCGCGCCATTTTGCTGCCGAAGGCGTGTTTGAAGTAACGGAAAATGTCTCCCATGGAGATGTCTTCGGGATTGTTGATGGTGGAAAACAGGGTGCTCACGGCGTGCAGATGATTGTAGAGGATATCATTTCGTGTAATGCCCTTCCGGTCGGCCCATTTCTTGAGGGAAACCGTTTCCAGTCGGTCGATCTCACGATCGCTCAACCTGTGCGGATCCGTATAATAGTCCAGGAAAGGAATCTTTTCCTTCTCGGCCAGTTCCCTGAGCCGCGGATCCACAAACCGGCCCGCCACGTCCCGGTAGATTTCGCCCTTATAATAGGAGGCCCAGTAACCCCCGTGTTTTTTGACCCGGGGAAGGCCTCCGATCCGTTCTTCAAAGTCCAGCATATAGCCGACACCGTTGGCGCTGATGGCATGATACCCCACATCCAGCGTGTAACCATCCAGCATTTTTTTCGAGATGATGGTCTCCATGTCGGGTGATGAGCCCGCCAGCCGGGTATACTGGGTGGACAGCAGATCCTTGTACCAGGACAGGCCCTTCCGGGAGATTTCCGTTCCCTGGATGGAGAGGGCCCGGCCTCCCACCCGGTCATTCTGCTCCAGCAGCAGAACCTTCATTCCCGCCTGGGCCATGAGCGTGGATACCGTGAGTCCCCCCACCCCCGCGCCGACCACGATAACGTCATATTCTCCATCTTGCCCGGTCATGACAGCCTCTTGCTACAGTTTAATGTACTCATGGAGCATCTCTCCCGCGATGCGATCATCGCTTCCGTCAACCTGAATCCGCAGGCGGTAGTCCGCCAGAAACCGGAAATAGTATTGGTCCCAGTCGGTTACCCGAGGCAGCCGGGTGGATTCCAGAACACTTCGGGTTTCTATTTCCATGGAAAATACGACACCCAGTTCATCGGCCCTGAGCGTCAGTCCCCAGGCACAGGCCGTTTTTGCCGCCTCATCGGTTCGCATATCCCGCAATTTTAACGCCAGACAATCCGTTGACAGCAGGATTTCACCGGGGCGGCCGATCAAAAGCGGGGAAGCCACGGGCGCACCCGTCTCCCTGGGCAGGACCCATCCGTAATCCACACAGTAATCCGGGTGATGGATTCTCCCCCAGTACCAGCCTTTAAAGGTTTCGTGACACCTGAAGTTGCCCCAGTTGTGATCATGATACCCCGAACCGGTCACGGCCATGCGCTCGCCTTCCAGTTCAAGGGATCCCTCCACGGTGCCATGGGGGATGGGCACCACCCAACCCGCGGTCAAACCATTTTCTTCATCCTTGTAGTTGAACCCTTCCCCGGGTTTCCACGGTGGGACCACATTGCGGAACAGCAGGCGGGCGGCAGCGCCTTTCATGTTGAGAATCACTTCGTAATGATCCCCCATATCCTGAACCCGGTTTTCCCCCATCACCACGTGGCAGTAATCCGGGTCGGCCCGGGCATTTTTCTCCTGAATGGGAGCATACCGCTCGATCCGGCTGCCGTCTGGGCTGTAGATGAACATCTGGACCGATGGGATCATGGGGTTTAAAAAGACATTCCGGTAGTGGAATGTGGCCACCAGGTGATAGCCGTTGTCAAAGGACGCGTCGAAATACCACCATTCATAATAGGAATCCGTATGGTGAAAAATATGGCTGCCGTCATCTCGTCGCTGGTAATTGCGGGGATTCCGTTGTGCCCCCCGGCGCCCACCGAAATAGGCCAGGTAGCCTTTGTCACTTTGTTGCATGTGTCCTCACCTCAATTTTGCCAGCTTGTTCCCGGATTCCCCGTCACGAAAGGCAGAAAAATTCACCACGAAGCGCCTGAAGTCCATGAAGGAATCCGGTTGGAATGCCTGACATGGTTTGAATTTAAAACCTGAAGCCGCGGCCATAGCGCTTCAATACAACCCGTCAATGACATCAGCATACTTCTGGTGAATCACCTTTCGCTTGACCTTGAGGGAAACGGTCAGTTCACCCCCCTCAATGGAAAAATCATCCTTTAAAATGTGGTATTTCTTGATGGTCTCGAAGCGTCCCAGCTGCTGGTTGTTCTCGGCCACGATCGCATCCACCACCTTCAGAAATGCCTGGTTTTCAAGGAGTTTGTCAGGATCCGATTCCACGATGCCATGGCTTTTCGCCAGGGAAAGGGCCGACTGGGGGTCCAGCGTCATCAGGGCGGTCAGGTATTTCCGGCCTTCACCCACCACCACGAACTGGGAAAAGAGGGGATTGTTTTTGAAAAGCGATTCCACTTTCTGGGGGGCGACATTTTTTCCGCCCGTAGTGATGATCAGATCCTTTTTGCGGTCCGTGATGAACAAACGACCTTCTCGAAATTCCCCCACGTCTCCGGTTTGAAAATAGCCATCCTCCGTAAAGGCTTCCCGGGTCTCTTCATCCAGCTGCCAGTACCCGGAGAACACGCTGTCGCCCTTGATGAGAATTTCGCCGTCCGGTGCGATCTTGACGTCAAAGCCCGGCAGGGGACGGCCCACGGAACCGGGAAAAAAGTCATCCAGGTTGCTCAGGGTGACGCCGCTGCTGGTTTCGGACAACCCATACCCCTCCAGCACAAAAATGCCGGCGGCGTTGAAGAAGCTCACAATTTCGCGGGCTATGGGTGCGCCCGCGGCACAAAACCATCGAATGCGGCCCCCCAGGACCTCCTGCAGTTTTTTGAACACCAGGGCGTAGGCGATTTTGTATTTGAATTTGAGTCCGAAAGGAACCGGCGCGTGTGTTTGTTTCAATCGACTGATCTCATCCCCAACGCCCTGGGCCCACGCAAAAAGCTTTTGGACCACGGCCGGCTTTTCCCGAATGGTCATCAGCATCTTCTGGTAGATTTTTTCGTGAACCCGGGGCACGCCGAACATGATGGTGGGCTTTTTCTCGGCTATGGCTTCCAGAAGGGTTTCCATGGACTCCGCGTAGGACTTGGTAATCCCCTTGTACATGATATAAAAATGAACCGGAACCCGTTCGAAAATGTGGCTCAGCGGGAGAAACCCCACCACGTGGTCCTCCTCGTAACCGTATTTGGGTTCGGCGCCGTCCAGGCTCCGCAGTTCGGCCATGACGTTTTTGTGGGTCAATACAACCCCTTTGGGCAGGCCCGTGGTGCCGGAGGTGTATTGAAAGGTGAGCAAGTCGTCCGGCTCAACGGCATCAGCCAGGGCCTCAAAGAGCGCGGGATCCCGCTGGTGAAGCGCCGCCCCCTTTTCCATGAGTTCCTGGAAAGTCAACACCCGGTCCCCGGAAGGGACGTTCTCCATCACCACCACGGTTTCCAGTGCGGGGCAATCCTTCCACACCGGCCGCACCCGCGAGAGGTAAGCCTCGTTTTCCAGCACCAGCACCCGAGCGCCGGAATTGTTGAGGATATGGGCGATCTCCAGGGGGGGAAGCGTTGGGTAGATGGGGACCACGCAGCCCCCGATGCCCAGTGTACCCAGATCGGTGTATATCCACTCCAGGCGGTTTTCGGCAAATATGGCCACCCGGTCCCCTTTTTGAACCCCCGCNGCATACAGTCCCAGACCCACCTTTCGGGACCGGCCGTAATATTCATTCCAGGTCGCCGTCTCCCATTTGCCGTTCCGCTTCTTTTCAACGGCAGGCCGGTCCCCATATTTCCGTACGCGGTTTCTGAACATCTGGTTGACGGTGGTTTCCATTCTGTCCCCCTTCCGAGATAATCCAACAAACCTGAGTATAAGCCGTTGCGAACCCAAATACCGTTCATGTATGCGCCATATTGAGCAGGATTCACATCCTATAGATGAAAGCGTATCTTGTCAAGAAAAAATTCACCCAGCTTCAAGAATAGATTTACACCCTTTTTACAATATGTTATATTCCACCTCCTATGGAAGATACCAAAACTAAAATTCTGAAGGCGGCTGAATCACTCATTTCCGAAAAGGGTCTGGACCAGACCACCATCGCCAGCATCGCCGGGGACGCGGGGGTTGCGGATTCTCTCGTCTACCAGTACTTCAAGAACAAGCAGGATCTCTTGTTTTCCGTTGCGGAAAACCGGTTTGAAGAGGCCCTGGCCCTTCTGGATGAACAGCTTCAAGGGATTCAGGATCCTGAAAGCCGTCTTCGAAAGCTCATCTGGTACGGACTTCGGTATAACGACTTGCATTCCCGGTATATGCGCATCCTTTTGTTTGAGTGTCGCTCCAATAAGGATTTTTATGCATCTCCCGCTTATCAACGGCTTCGCCGCCATGCCGGCATTCTTCTGCGCATCCTTACGGAAGGGGCGGCGTCGGGCGCTTTTTGCCGCGAGGTCGACATGCGACTGGTTCGCGACATGATTTACGGTGTACTGGACGCGGAGGCGGTCAGCCGCATGGCCATCGGTGAAATCAAGGAAAGCGTTGCCGATTTTGATGACATCATGGCCCTGGTTCTTCCCATGATACAACCCCGAAAAAGTGCCGCCTCCCGGAGCAAGGAAGACCGGATCCTCGCGGCGGCTGAATCCGCCTTTTCAGAAAAGGGTTTCGGCAAAGCCACCATTCTGGAAATCGCCCGACGGGCCGACGTGGCTGAAGGCACCATTTACGAGTATTTCAAAAACAAGGAAGATCTCCTCTATTCTTCGGCGGAACGTTCCTTCGAAAGCCACCTGGACGAACTCCCGGAACTATTCCATATTCAAACACCCCGAAGAAAACTTCGGTGTCTGGTGCGCGGGCACTTTTTCATGTATTTCAAGAGGCGCGAGTTCCTGAACATTTTTCTGACCCACCTGCAATACAATTTCGGGTTTTACCAGTCCCGATCCTTTCAGGTTTACAGACGGTATCTTTCCGCCATCGAACAAATCATTGCCGAAGGGCAGGAGGACGGTTCCTTTCGGCCGGATGTCAACCCCCGGGTATTCCGAAACATATTTCTAGGCGTATTCAACCACATGGCCATTCGGTGGGTCATTGTGGGCAAGGACAGGCAACACGACAAGATGGCTGAAATCGACCGCCTGGAGGACCTTCTAGCCGCGGCGGTTGCGACCGTGAGTCACCCCTGAAGCCTTTTTCACTACACCCGCAAACCGAACGCTACTCACACACTCCTTAAAAACCAGGATCGCATCCAACGCAATAAACGCTCGCCGGGATGGATAGTTTTTTTCTTGACATGTATGTTCGGCCTGAATTACACTCAGTTCAAATTTCACTTCTTGTGGCATTCACGCCATTGTCGAGGGTTTTGAATGGGAGAAAAGGTGGCAATTGTGGGTGTGGCCCAGACGGTATTTCGTTCGGCGCGTCCGGAGGTCAATTATGGGGAGCTGGCCCATGAGGTCATTTCCCGGGTGCTTACAGACACGGGGCTCTCCATCGAAGAGGATATCGACAACAGCATCAGCTGTTCCCACGATATCTGGGACGGCCAGACCATCAGCAATATCGGCATTACGGATGTCATCGGTGGTCACTTGAGAAATGAAGAAAAGATGGCCATGGACGGTTCCACCGCCGTTTATTACGGCACCATCGGCATCCTGTCCGGGGAGTTTCGCTGTACGCTGCTTCTGGCACACACCAAAATGAGTCAGACCCGGCCCAACATCGTCAACAACGTGGCCTTTGATCCTATCTATTCCCGCCGGCTGGGATTGGACTACACATCCGCGGCAGCCCTTCAAGCCACGCGCTACATGCGTCGTTACAACATCACCTCTGAACAGACGGCCCGGGTGTCGGTGAAAAACCTGAAAAACGCACGGCGCAACGTGCACGCCATGGTCAAGAGGGACATCACCGTTGCGGATGTCCTGAAGTCTCCCCCGCTGGCCGATCCCATAAGGGAACTGGATGCGGCGCCCGACTGTGACGGCGCGGTGGCCATGATCCTGGCCGATGAAACCCTGGCGCCTCGAATTACGGACCGTCCCGCCTGGATCAGGGGGATCGGCGCGTGCTATGACGCCCACTATCTGGGAGACCGTGATTTGTCCGAGTGCATGGCCCTTGAACGGGCCGCCCAAAGGGCCTACGCAATGGCCGGCATTCAGGACCCCGCCAGCGAAATAGACGTGGTGGAACTGGGGGACGTCTTCTCCTACCAGGAACTGCTGTGGACCGAGGGCCTGGGACTCTGTGAACGGGGCGGCGGCGCCGGTCTTCTGTTATCGGGGACCACACAACTGGACGGCCGGATTCCCGTCAACCCCAGCGGCGGCGTGCTTTCGGGGGTTCCGGCCAATGTCATGGGACTGAACAGTGCCGCGGAAGCGGCCCGTCAGGTGATGGGGTCGGCCGAAAGTCACCAGGTGCCGACGGTTGGAACAGCGGTGGCCCAGGGTCACAGCGGTTTTTGCGGACAGCATCACTGCGTCATCGTCCTGGGGAATGAATCGTGACCGAAACCATGAAAAGAATGGGGCCAATACCATTGGGAACGAAAGTATGAAACGCAATGTGGCGATTATCGGCGGGGGCCAGACCCGTCACGCGGCGCGCCGGCATGACGTCAACCAGGTGGAACTGGTGAACGAAGCCGTTCGAGCGGCGCTTGAAGATGCCCGCATGACCATGGAAGAAATCGACACGGTCCTTCTGGGCAATATGGAATTCTTTGAAGGGTGTCACATGACCGATTGCTGGATGGCGGACGGTTCCGGGGCCTACGGCAAACCGGGGCTCAAAATTACCACCGGAGGGACGGTCGGCGCCACTATCGTCTGTGCCGGCGCCCACCACGTGGCCAGCGGGCTTTTCGACAAGGTTCTGTGTATCGGCTTTGAAAAGCAGGAGGAAGGGGATACGGGCGCCATTCTGAGCGGCGTGGCCCACCCTCTGTACGGCCGGTCCATGGCCGGTGCCGCGGTGGGATATTTTGCCATGATGGCCACCAGCTACATGGCGGCATGGGGGGCCCGGGAAATCCATTCGGCCATGGTGGCGGTCAAAGCCCGCCAAAATGCCCGCAAGAACCCCTACGCGCACCTGAAACTGGACATAACAATACAAGACGTTCTCAACAGCCGAATGCTCGCCTACCCCATCCGCATGCTGGACATGTGCCCCGCTTCCAACGGGGCCTGCGCCATGATTCTGGCCGATGAAAAGACGGCGCGGGACCGCTGTGAAAAACCCGTATGGATTCGGGCCATGGACTCGGCCCACAATGAACAGTTCGAACTGGACTGGCGGGACGTAACCACACAAAAACCCATTTTTTCAAAGGTGAGCGCGGCCAGGCTTTACCGAAAGCTGGGGGTCGAAAGGCCGGCGGACTATTTTGATGTTTTTGAAATCTACGAGCCGGCCACCTGGGCGGAAATGGTCTGGTATGAAAACCTGGGGCTTTGCGAGCCGGGAGAGGGATTTCGAATGATCGAAAAGGGCATGACCGAAATAGAGGGCCCCATCCCGGTCAATCCCTCGGGAGGGGTGCTCTCCACCAACTGCATCGGGGCCTCCGCCATGCTGCGGGTGTGGGAGGCGGCGCTTCAGATCCGGGGAGACGCTGGGGAACACCAGGTGCCCAAACCCGTGCGCCGGGCCCTCACCACCGCCTACGGCGGCACCAACTGGACGGTTCTCATGGCCCTTTCCGCCGCGGCCCGGGACTGAAGCATCAAGGAGATACGCCATGCCGGAGCCTGAACTGATCGAAATTCCCATGACCGTTGACGTGCCCTACCGGTTTTCGGCGGGTCATTTCATGGGCCGGTTCCTCACGGAACTGCGGGATAACGGCACATTTTTCGGCATCCGCTGCCCCCGCTGCGGCCGGGTTCAGATGCCGCCCCGGGTGGTCTGCGCCGTGTGCCACGTGCCCAACACCGACTGGGTCAAACTGGGACTTGAGGGAACACTGGCGGGTTTTACCATCATGTACCTTCCGCTCACGGACCCCACCACGGGCAAACCCCACGAACCGCCCTTTGCCTACGGATCGGTTCGCCTGGACGGCAGTGATTCGGTGGTGGATCATCTGCTGCATGTGACGCCGGAAGTTGCACATATCTGGGTGGGCATGCGCCTTCGCGCCGTATTGCGGCCGCAAAAGGACCGCATCGGCGACCTGAGCGATATTCGCTATTTCGAACCCCTTGAGAATCAGCAAAAACCCGAACCGAAACCCTCGAGAAAGGAGCCTTCAGATGCCCGTTGAACCTTTCCTGGTGGACCAGCGCATCACGGCCCAAAGCCGCTATTTCGCCGGCAAAACGGGAAGCCGGTTTTTCACCGCCCTTCGGGATCACAAAAAAATCCTGGGGGTACGGTGCGCCGCCTGCAACCAGGTTCTGTGGCCCCCTCGAAGCACCTGTTTCAAGTGTTTTTCGCCGCTTTCCGATTCGGACCTGGTGGAGATCGGCCCGCACGGCACGCTTCTGACTTTTACCCGGGTCCATTACCGCGAAGCCGTACACCCCAAAAAGGCCCCCTTCATTTACGGGATCATCGCACTGGACGGAGCGGACACGGGCATGGCCCACTTTCTGGATCAGGTGGATTTTGAAACCCTGGCCCCCGGCCTGCGCGTAACCGCTGTTTTCGCGGAGAAGCGAAACGCCGATATCTTAGACATCGCTTACTTCAAACCTCTGCCATGAAAAAGACCTTTCTGGAAGACTACACGGTGGGCGAACGCTGGATCACCCCGGCCAGAACCGTCACGGAAACGGACGTCGTCAATTACGCGGGGCTCACCGGCGACTGGCACCCCGTTCATACGGACCGCGTTTACGCGCTAAACACCCCTTTCGGCGAACGCATCGCCCACGGGCTCCTGGTTTTGGCCATCGGCAGCACCCTCATCTTCAGACTGGGTGAAAACCGGGTATTCCCGGAAAAATTCATCGCCTTCTACGGTATGGACCGGGTGCGCTTCATGGGACCGGTGCGCATGGGAGATACCATCCACTGTGAAGTGGAAGTCACCGCCCTGATTGAAAAGGATGAAGAGCGGGGATTGCTGGTGGCGGAAAACGCCATTGTGAACCAGAAGGGGGAAACGGTGGTGCGCTACGATACGCGGGCACTGGTGGGCAGAAGGCCCCCGGCGCCGGCCGCGCCATAGAGGACAATCCATGTCGGTTGACTATTTTTCCGAAACACACCATCTCCTGCGGGAATCGGTGCGCCGGTTCGTGAAAACGGAGATCGCGCCCCACGTGGACCGCTGGGAAGCGGAAAAAACCTTTCCCCGGAATCTCTATCCAAAAGCGGGGGCCGCGGGTTTTCTGAGCATGGGGTTTCCCGAGGAATACGGCGGCACCCCCTGCGACATTTTCCATGAAGTGGTTTATGTGGAGGAAATCATCCGCTGCGGGTCCGTGGGTCTGGCCTCCAGCCTGGGCTGCGGCGCCATCGGCCTTCCACCCATTCTGGCACTGGGCAGTTCAGAACAGAAACAGCGCTTCATTCCACCCGTGCTCAGGGGAGAAAAAATTGCCGTACTGGGGGTCACGGAACCGGGCGGCGGAAGTGACGTGGCGGGTCTTCGAACCCGTGCCGAGCGTCATAAGGACCACTACGTGGTCAACGGCACCAAGACCTTCATCACCAGCGGCACTCGAGCCGACTTTGTGACCACGGCGGTTCGAACCGGCGGGCCGGGGCCCAGAGGCATCAGCCTGCTGGTCGTTGAGAAAGGAACGCCCGGGTTTTACGTATCGCGAAACATCGAAAAGATGGGATGGCATGCCTCGGATACCGCTGAACTGGCCTTCATGGACTGCCGGGTTCCCGTTGAAAATCTTCTGGGAAAGGAAAACCGGGGATTTGGCGGCATCATGGCGAACTTCGAGAAAGAGCGGCTCCTGCTGGCACTGGAAGCCCACACGGTGGCGGAAATGGCCCTGGAACTGGCAACGCAATACGCCCGGGAAAGGGAGGCCTTCGGCCGCAAGCTCACGGGGTTTCAGGTCACCCGGCACAAACTGGCGGAAATGGCCACGCGGGTGGAGGTCTCCAAACAGTACAATTATCACGTGGCGGCCCTGATCAATGCCGGGCAAAAGTGCATGAAAGCGGTGTGCATGGCCAAGAATTTCGCCACCCGAACCTGTGACCAGGTGGTCTATGATGCCCTGCAGATTCACGGGGGCTACGGATACTGCCGGGAGTACCGGGTGGAACGGCTTTACCGGGATTCCAGGCTCTTTTCCATCGGTGGCGGCACCTTTGAAATCATGAATGAAATCATCAGCAGACAGATGGGGATTGAACCATAGGATGGAAGCGGATCTTCACCTTCACACCAACCGGTATTCCGGGTGCAGCAACATGGACCCGGTGGCGACCCTCAGGCGGGCCGAGCAGGTGGGCCTGGATATCATCGCGCTCACGGAGCACGGCATTCGGTGGCCGGACCGGGAACTGGAAATGCTCATGGAAGAAAGCGACGTTCAGGGCCTGATGGTGATTCCGGGCCAGGAGGCCGCCTGCTATTCCAGTTCCGGCCATTTTGAAGGGGAGTTTTTGGTCTACGGCTATCCCGAAAGCCTGGGTTCATCCAAATCCGCGGAAACGCTTATCAAAATGGTTCATGACCAGGGGGGTGTGGTGGTGGCGGCCCATCCCTTCAAAATATCCCGGCAAACCGGAAGATTTTACGGCAGTGGATATCTGACAAAGGCCCTGGATCTGGACGGACTGGAAGTTTCGCACCCCTCCTACGACGAGGAAAGCCGCCGACTGGCCTTTGAAACCATGGTTCAAATGAATATCGCGGGCCTCGGCGCAAGCGACGCCCATGACCTCCACCAAATCGGCATCATTCGAACCGGGTTTGACGGGGACGTCCGAGATGTCCCATCTCTGTGCGAAGAAATTCGCGCGGGTCGTGTGAGCCTTATCCCATGACCTGAAGCGAATTCAGGAACCACCAACCCATTTTTTTGAGCACGGAAAGGAGAAAAGCCATGTTAATGAAAAAATCTCTGCTGGTTCTTTCGATCATTGTCATTTCCCTTGCGATGACGGGATCTTTGTGTTTCGGTGCGGGATTCGCGCTTTATGAGGCCAGCGCCAAGGGCAACGCCCTGGGGGGCCTGACCGGTAGCGCCGACTGCCCTTCGGCCATGTTTTACAACCCCGCGGGCATCACCCAGCTGGAAGGATTGCAACTTTCCGGCGGGGGTATTGTCATTTTGCCCACCGCGGACATCACCACCAAAAACCCCTACACCGGGGTCACCCAGGACACCTCCATGAAGGACAACACATGGGTCATTCCCCATCTTTACGCCACCTATCAGGCCTTTGAATCGGTCTGGTTCGGCCTGGCCGTTTTTTCCCGTTTCGGGCTGGGGAGTGAATACGACGACACGTGGTGGGGTCGCTACAACAACTACAAGGCGGTCATCAAGACCGTTACCGCCAATCCCAACGTGGCATGGAAAATCAACGACGTGATTTCCGTGGCCGGAGGCCTGGACGTCATGAAGTTTGACCTGCAATTGAGAAATAAAATCAATGCCAGCCTGTTCACGCCCGCTCCGAACCTCAATCCGGCTTCCAGCGACTATGACGTGGACAGTTCACTGTCCGGGGACAGTTACGGGGTCGGCTACAATCTGGCGGTCCATATCCGGCCCCTCGACTGGTTGCGCGTAGGCGTTTCCTACCGCAGCAAAGTCAAACAGGATGTGAAGGGCAGCGTGGACTTCGTGCGGGAGGGGGCCATGACCGGATACCTGCCCGCCGAGTGGTTCAACAGCACCGGTGCCAATGGGTCCATCACCCTTCCGGACATGCTCTTTCTGGGGGTGTCCCTGAAGCCCATCGAACGCCTGATGGTGGAACTGGGCGGAACCTACACCCGCTGGAGCTCTTATGATCAGCTGACCCTCAACTATGATCGGCCCCTTGTTGAAATTCCCGGGCATCTGAGCCTTTCGTCGGTCACCATCCCCAAAAACTGGAAAGACGTCTGGCGGTTCAATATCGGTGTGCAGTACCAGACCACATCATGGCTGGACCTGCGCGTGAGCTACCTTTATGATGCGACCCCCATTCCAGGAAGCTCCATCGACTACATCGTGCCGGCGGACGATCGCCACATCCTCGGTTTTGGCGCGGGTTTTCACTGGCAGTCCTGGGATTTCGATATTTCCTACAATTACCTGATGGTGGAAGATCGGGATGTCACGGCGAGACCGCTGGACGGCATTTATGACGGCAGAATCGAGGACGGGGACTCGCATTTCATCGGGCTGACGGTCAGTTACCGTTTTTGAAATGAAATCGGTAAATCGGGTAAATCGGGGGACACCATACCTAATTTTAGTGTCTGAACTGAATCGATACCTTTCTTATCCAGCCCTGAAAGGGCGTTACATACCAGCCCGGGGCAACAGCCCGCTTTCTATTCCGAAGCGGTCAAGCCGGAATATCAAGGGTAATGAGAAGGCTGCTGACGGGATATGCGGTAACGTCTAATCACAAATATAACCGTGCAAATCAGGATACAAAAGGAGACTGATGTCCGCGCCGTAGTCTCCCTTATTCACTCTGTGCAAGCTTTGAGACCACGGTCTCCGCTTTGGATGGGTTTTCTTGAAAAGATAAGTTTGAGGTGAGAAAGGAGAAGCGTCATGGATAAGGTTTCTTCCGGTCTGGCCGGCTATGTGGACCAGATCAGTCAGGTGGGCGGGGAACTGGGCCCTATGGTAGTGAAGGGGATGATTCTCCTGATTGTCGTGCTGTTTCTTGTCAAATATCTGGGGCGTTTTCTGGCTGCACTCCTGATCAAGGCGGGCATGCCGGAGCGAAGGGCCGCTTACTCTGTGACCGGGCTTCATGTCCTTGTGCTCCTGATAGGCGCCCTGGTCGTCTTGAACCTGGTGGGATTTCCGGCTGCCCTCCTTTTTCGAGTGATCATGGTCATCGTCATGGTATTTCTGGCGGTCTATGTCATTGCCAAGCCCTATATCCCCCAATTGCCGCTCAAAAAGGGGGATGTGGTCACGATCGGAGGGGCCATGGGAACGGTCGATCTCATCACGATCATGCACACCCGGGTGCGGACCTTTGACGGCAGGGTGATCTATATCCCTAATCACAAGGTGTTGAACGATCAGGTGGCCAACTCCAGCGAAAGGCCCAACCGCCGTTTGGATATAGATTTTTTCATCCCCTACGATCAGGACGTGGAGAAGGTAAAGGCCGTGGTGGGGGAGATACTGAAAGGATCTGAAATCGTTTTGGAAAAACCTGCTCCAAGGGTCGTGATCGACAAATTCGCCCCCGGCTACATGGAAATGAAGGCCCGTTTCTGGGTAGAGAAAAAACATGTGCTTACCGGCCGCTGGGGCATCCATGACAAAATCAAGACAAGATTCGATCAGGAAGGCATCCGCATGGCCTCCCCCCGGCTGGAGATTGAGCAACACAGATGACATGGCCTTTTTAGAGTCCGTTGAGAAAATGAGCGTTGCGGCAGTTGATCCATCTCTTGATCTGGGCTTCGGCCGGGGAATCACATCTGTATACAGTGAAACAGTGGACTCAGCAGTCCCAGCCCTATGGCGACATTCATTTGTTTCCGGCAGAGACATCGCGAGTCCGCAGGGTAAACCAGGGAATGATGACCAGATACCCTCCATCCTTGAGCCTGACGGGTCTTCCAGTGGATACCGGAAAAACCGGGCTCGATTGATCCGGAAGATTTATGAAGTCGCAAATCGGGGGACACCATACCTATTTATTGACATTTTCAAAGCTTGGCCAGGGTGTCCCCCGATTTCCGATTTCTTCGGAACGATGATCAAGGCCGGTT
>JGI11705J14877_10000344_pt1 | contig 29389 bp, 16 predicted proteins | sample Etolaghawater15m_FD_14877 | JGI IMG/M metagenome (IMG submission 14877)
ATTCATGTTGGGAATGATGATGATGATACCGATGGCTGTTTACTTGTTGGCAGAGGATGTAATACTCACAACGTACAAACAGTCACAGGAAGTGTATTAGCTTATACAGCTTTATACCCAATGATATATAGTGAGATTAAAGCAGGTAGACCTGTGAACATAGAGGTATACTAGTACATTTACCTCATCAACATTCTACTCTTATACTTATCTATGATATAATTACACAATTAACTAAAAAGGAATTCTATTATGGCTATACCTGACTCAGCAACACCCAAAGACTACTCTATACTATTGTATAATAAGACAGAGATAGACACTATCAACTCTACTGAACAAAACAGGGTCAACACTGCTTTAGAGTCTAAGGTCTCTCTATTAGATGTAGGAAACCCAAATGGACTAGCTACGTTGGGGGAGGGAGGTACTTTAAAAGCATCTCAGATACCTATTGCTACTAATGTAGAGGCATTAAATGTCCTGAATACGTCTACAGTGATCACACCTTATAACATAGGTTACATCCTAGAAGCCAAGAACTATTTACCTACATCTGTAGCTATATCGACTTATGGAAATTTTAGGTCTGACGGAACTATACCAATGGACGCAGGTTACATTCCACAAGGTATGCTAGACGTAACAACAGTAAACTACGTACAAAACGCAATACTTGCCAATACTACCACATATGTTAAAGATACAGTAGCTGAGATGTTACTGATTAGTCCGATAGTGGTAGGAGACGTTTGTTTTGTTACTAATGATGGTCTAAGTAATGGAGAATACTTATGCGTCACTCCTAGTACAGGAGGGTCGGCAGTAGAAGACTGGGCGTTACGACCAGATGTGGCTGCTTGGGGTACCGTCACTGGTACTCTGTCTGATCAAACAGATTTGCAGAATGTACTGGACACTAAAGTAAATGTAGTTGACATCGCCAAACTCGCTCATATAACAGTAACCCAACCTGTTAACTTAGACACTATGGAATCAAGTATAGCCACTAATACTGCAGATATAGCAGTACTAGAGTCTATCAATAAGGTAGCTATTTCTATAGTATCGACTAGTGCACTATCAACTCAAACCTTAACTAGTGGTACTGCTGAGAGGCTAAGATGGATGACTACAGCCTTAGTAGACGCTGGTGGAAGTGATATATCTTATAGTATAAGTACCGATAACATACTGATAGGTAATACTGGTATCTATAAAGTGTACGGAGTTTTATCGGCTATTGCCCCTATAAATGATATTGTAGATGTAGAGCTATATATAGATAATTTACCTACAGGGTTTAAGTCATCTTGTATAGGTAGAGGTAATACCTCCGCTGTAACTTTTGTATATACGTTCATGTCTTCATTTGCTATTAACGATGACATCAGCCTTTACGTTACATCTACAGGTACAGAAATCACAGTACAATCTGCCTCTGTAACAGTAGAAAAAACAACATACTAGGAGTATTAAATGAGTAGATTATATAATGAAGAGGGTTGGAAAGACAACACAGCTAACTTTGTAACACAAGGTGCTATCGGAATAACTGAACCAAACTTTGAAGATATGGGTAATGGTGTGTATGCTCATGGGTTCACAAATGGAGAAGCGTTAGTTACTAGTCATCACATGAATCATGACGTTAAACCAGGAGGCGATACCTATTTTCACATCCATTGGGCTCCTAGTACTGCCATGACAGCTGGAGAGACAATTACATGGACCATTAATTACATAGTGGCAAGAGGATACCATCAGGGGGACTCCGTTATTGGTGTTACCTCAACCTTGAACTTAGAGTATACAGCTGATGGTACTGAGATAGCCGGAGAACATATGGTGTTAGAATCCCTCACACCTATCACAACACCTGAACCAGATAGCCATATAAGTAGTAAAATTACGTATAGTGACGGTACTTATAATACTAAGTCGTATGCATTTGCTATGGGTATCCATTATCAAGTAGATAGAAACGCTACCCCTAATAAAGAACCTAATTTCTATGGAGCATGACAATGAGTAAATTTATAATTTATGCAGGCAGAGACTACACGGCAGATTTTACATTAGTCTCTAACGATGGTACAACCCCTCAAAAGTTAAATACAATTGATACAGGTACCATCACTATTTTTAGTAGTGGGCCTGAGGGGGAATGTATCTTAAGTAACATTTCATTGAATCTTACCGATAAGGATAATGGACTATTTACAGTATTCCTTACAGCAGAGCAAACAGCTAAACTGGCTCAAAAGTTAGGATTTGAAGAAGATTCTTACAGTCCTATAGGTAACTATGAGGGGTTCCTAGACTTTAATTTAGTATCTGGTAATAGGCAAGCCTTAATACAGATAAATGTCAAGGAGGTCCCTTCGTGTCCGATAGTATAAAAGTTGACACTAAAACGGAAGTAGCGGTAACCTCTAAACCTACTATGGTCGTAGGTACTCCCATAACTACTGAAGTCTACAAAGATCAACGTAACAAGGTACAGGTCTCTCCTAGGAGTTATCAAATAGTAAGTCAAGACATCTATACTACTAAGAGAAATACCAAACTAGAACCTTGGTTCGAGGACCAAATTACTGATGTACTGAAAGGTAATGGGGTAATTGACTCTATAGATGAGTTAAAAACTGCGTTTGAGAACTTTAAAGACGGTATTACTAAAGAAGTAGGTTATTTAGATGATGGGTATACTAAGTTAGCGTACGACTTAGATGTAGTAAAAGTAAGTAATGACCAAGTAGTAGCAGGAATCAAGACCCTAGATATAACAAGGGTTACACCTGATGAGGCTGCAGCTATTTCAGATAAAGTTGTATCAGCTTTCCAGACTAATGGTACTGGCGGTGCTTGGGTACAGAAACAAGTCTCTGCCTTATCGAATAACATCATCAACACAGCTAAAAGTATTAGTTCTGTAAACGCTGTAATGGATACTCAAAGTAAGTATCTTAAAGCTATTTCAGGTTCTATAGATGTATTAAAGGCACAAGTAGACGGTAAAGTCATTACACATAAAGGCTACCATGACGTTGTATCCCCAGACGGAACTATAAAGGAAGACGCTAAACCTTATGCTTGTTGGGCTCCTGGGGAAGTATGTGTAGAAGAGTCTGGCGATGATAGTTCAGATACTAGGGCTGAGCACACTGGTGACACCTATTTACATGTAAGAATTGACGATGCCACAAATAAAGATAAAATTATCACAGTTTACCGCTTTATATATGATTTTGAGGTCGAGACGTACGCATGGAGTGTTTTAGAGAATGACTTAGCCTCTGAAGCTTTTCAAAAAGCCTTAGATGCAGGCTATTTAGCGGATGGTAAGATAAACTCTTTTTACCAAGCCTATCCTCCTACGCTAGCAGAAAACCCTACTTTAGGTGCTGGTGACTTATGGATTGACAGTAGTGAGAATGGCAATAACAAGATGTATAGGTATGACCCAGATAACACTACTTGTCCTGAAGGCCTTAGTGGTTGGTGCCCTATAGATGATAAACGTATACAAGCTAGTGTGGATTTTATACAAGAAGCGACTGTAGACTGGCAGGGTAATGCTAAAGCTGTAGGATCACTAGTTGTGAAGGCAGGTGAGTATATATCAGGTTTCGTATCTTCTGCTTCTTCTGGACCTACAGATGCAGGTTCCACATTTGCTATATTTGCTGATAGGTTCTCTGTCGGTGGGTATAGTGGAGATGGTAGTTTATATGATAGAGCACCGTTCAAGATAGATAATACTGGCACTGAGCCACAAATAACTTTTACAGGTAATGTAACTTTTAAGAGTGTAAATGTAGGTGATCTATACGATGATGGTACTTATACTAATGATGCTAAAGCAGAAGCAGTGTATAAAGACCTTTATGGGTATAAAGATAGTAATGATGAGCAAGTAAAAATTATAAGTACTGCCTTAAACGATGGAGAGACAGGCCTAGCTAATACCTACAAAACAGCGTCTGATGCTGCCCTAATAACAGGTATTTTAGGTAACGGTGAAGATAATAAACTTATACATACTTTAACAACTGATACAGAGTCCGCTATAGTAAACATAGCTAGGGTGGAGAAGGATTCGGTAGTAGAAACCTGGTATGTAGGTACTTTACCTGTAGTGACTGTAAAAGAAGGTAAAAAGGTAGTAGAAACCTCTAAACCTGATGCTACTCTATCTCCTTATAAAGATTGGTTACCTATCCAAGAGGTCACTAACGCTGAGGGTGTTGTAACTACTGTAGGAAGAAAAGATACTAGAATGATACATTCTGGGGATACTATAGTTCATTATGAGATAGTAGACGGTAAACGTAAATTTGTTAACGATTATAGATTTGGTAAAGCTTTAAATCAGGGTATCGACAGCAACTACTTGGACGCATCCGGGTATGGCTTATTCTCTGTTGTTGATAAAAGGGCCGAACTCGCCCATGACCAAGCCTTAGCTGCAGGACTTACTTCTGACAATAAAGTTAACACATTCGTACAAGATAAAGCACCTAAAGATGGTGATGCTAATATCCCTGTAAATTTCGATGGTAGTTATACTTTAGGGGATGGGGATATATGGATAGATACTACTAAAGTAGGTGAAGAAAAGAATGATGAGGGTACCATCGTAAAAGAAGGTATTTCTAAAAATCTCCTATCCATATATGATGAGGATAAAGCGGTATGGAACCCTTTACCTGTTAGTGCTGATGCTATTGTGAACAGTTTTAACTGGACTAATGACGCTAAAGCAAATGAAGCTATAAAGTATTTTACCGAATTGGCCCCTAAAGTGGAGGTACTCGAGAAACAAATTGATGGTGTAGTAGAAACCTTCTACAAAGACACCTTTCCAGTAGCACTAAATAGTGATGGTGTACCTAATTCTACTATACCTGTTACATCTGTACTACCGTACAGTAGTTGGTTACCGCAAGAGGCAGTAGTAGATGAGAACGGGGAAGTCACAACTCCTGCTGTACTAGACACTAGGAAGCTACATGTAGGTGATACTGTAGTAGTGTATAAAACTGTAGTGTCTGAAGATGAAAGTATGTCTAAAGAGTTTTTAGAGGACTTTAAGTTTGCTAATCTAGGTGGATACGTAGAGGGAGAGACTGATTCAGCTGGCTATGCATTTATCCGTGTAGAGGGCTCTTTAGCTACAGTAGCCCATACCTTAGCTTTACAAACCGCTATATCGGCAGATGGTAAACAACTTATATTCACAGATAGTAAGTATACTAAAACTAATCCTCCTAAAGACACTGATGCTCCAGAGGATAGTAAAGGCAATCGAGCACTTTCTACCGGTGATATTTGGTATAATGTGAATGAAGGTAATAAGTTATACGTATATGCTGCAACTGGTGCTGATCCTGTGACATATATGTGGAAAGAAAGAATAATTACCCCTACTGCTTTAGACCTATCTGCGTATAAGAGTTCATTACAAGTAGAAAGTTACGTAGAAGGGTTAGCGTTAGTTAGTCAAAGCAGCTTAGACACACAGCTAGATAAAAAGATAGATATGCACTTTACTACTAATGTTCCATTTAAACCTACTAGTATTGCTTCTGTATCGTCAAGTGATACTACCTTATGGGGCTCACCTGAACGGAACGGTGACATTTGGATTAACGCACAAGTCATTTATGTTAAAGATATAGATGGGAACAATACTACGGAAGTAGAATATAACATAGGCATGTACAAATTTACATGGGTTGGTACAGGTAACGACAATAATGAATGGGCAAAGATAGAAGACAGCACATCACTACAAGCTTTTATAGATGCTGGATCTGCTTTAAAGAAAATAGAGGATGATATTACTGTATTTGTAAAGAACGAGTATAACAGTAAAGGTAAAATACAGCCCCCGTTGGCCCCTTATAAGCTTAATGACTTATGGTTAGTTGGTAATGATGTACCCTATAGTAATGATGTTACTGTCGATAAATATAATGAGGAGTATAAGAACGCCATTCTCATATGTACTAGGTCTAAGGCTTCCCTCCATACTCAAAGTATAGATGATTGGGTGTCTTATATAAATCCATTGAAGTCTAATGAAATTATCAAGCTAATAGGTGACGGAATCACGACATTTAAAAATACTGAGGTAAACAATCTTATAAATAGGATTGACTCCTTAGAAAAGCAGAATGATGGTAGAATAGACTCATTCTTCTACGATTACAGCCCAGGTACTGTGATTACAGTAACTCCTTCTTCGTTTGGTGACAGACGAGTACTTGCTAGACCTTATGTTAGGTATAGCCCTGCACCTAATCCTTTAGTGACCCCTTATAAAGATTGGTATTCGATTGACTATAATAATAGAATAGGTGAAACAGTCCCTATTACAGAGAGGTTAAAGCATGTAGGGGATACTTTTACTCAACTGAATACAGCAGATAATATGGTTGTAGAGGGGTCTTACAAGTTTACCCATCACACAACACCTTCTAGTGATACAGATGCAGAAGGGTTTGCTTGGAACATCCTGGCCGAAGATTCCGCTGCAGCACAGGTACTAGCTGGTATGATTACACTAGAAGCTGTAGCTGACGGTAAATTGTCTATGGTATCGTCTGCTAGTAAGCTGTCTTATATACTACGGCATAAGACTACTTCTGCTACTACTACAGTACCACAAGATGAGTATGAAGAAAAATACACTACAGACACTAACTATATAGTGTATGATACTAGATTAACTAATATCCCTGATGCTGACTTTACGGAAGTGTCTGATGGGGACCTTTGGTTAAGAAGTCAGGATAACGCTACTTATAGGTATGACGAGTCAGCTAAACAATGGACTAACATATCGTTAACTGCCAAAGGTATTATCAATGCTATAAATGGCGATAACGACACTACAACTCACGTTATAGATGATACTACTATTAACGGCAACGTCATCCGAACAGGAACTATAGTAGCTGATCACATCAACACTAGCACTTTAAGTGCATTATCGGCTAACTTAGGTATAATCAAGGCAGGTGTTATGTATGATAAGAGTGCAGTATTCAATGAAGATGGTACTGTAAATTATAGTATGAAAGTAGATCTCACTAAAGGGGAGATCCATATAAAATGAGTTTATTTATTGGTAAGGATTTAGAAGGTAATGGAATACTTCATATAACTGAAGGAGTAAAATCTGCAACAGCTATGAAATCTGGAGTATTAGATGATACCATATTCCATAACGACCTAGAGTTTACTACTTTTACAGTATATGATATTATACAAGGAGGAGTGACTACTTGGAGGCCTTATCTTTCTAGGTATAATCAACAAGCATATACCCAATCCTCAGAAGGGTTTAGTAGGCTAAATGACGCTAATGTAGTCGGATCCTTTTACTTAGATAATGATAATAACGTAGTAACAGGACAAATACAATTTAAAATCGGAGTACAAAGTTCTACTACATTAGTAACAACTTATCATGTCGGTAGTACTCCTATAGGTCCGGATAACTTATCCAGAGATGTAAGTGGGAACAGTTATTCTGCAATATCTTCTACAGCTAAAAAGTTAGTAATACTTCATAAAGAGAAATTAGCTTCTGGGCCAGGAGTTACTGTAGGTCAAGGTATATTTAAAATAGGTTCAGCAGACTTACAGAATTTAAAGTACGCTTATTATGGTGATCTTAACAACCATCCTTCTACTATTCGTATAGATAATTACCTATCTTTAGTGGATAGTTCTAAAATAGATGGAGATATTCTTATCTCTAGTAACTCTGCTGCTACTATTATCAGCAAAGGAGGATATGACTTATTTAATTCAAGTGTAGGTAGATTCGTACCGGGTATAGGTACTACTACAGTTAAGCGTAATACTACTGACTTAAATACTTATAAAAATACATACTATCCAATAATGGATGCAACCCTAGGCAATTTTTACAGCCTAAAAGCTGTAGTAGACTTTGGGTATGGTGCCTATACCTCTGCTACTTTTTTAGAAGAAGACTTTGATGAATACGTAGCAGGTTACACTAGGATTAGGTACTTAAATGGTCAATTAGTGTCATATACAACATCTACAGATTTTTACGTTACTTTTACAATAGAAGAGTTTGAGGTATAATTTTAAATATAAAGGATAAAAAATGGCATGTGATGCAACAGTAGATAGTTATAGTAGAGAAGATGGTGCATTAGATGTAAGTACTAAATACTTACAACTAATGAAGGATACAGTATCAGAAGATAGTTTGTATATAAGGGCTAAGGATACCTTTAAAGTCATATTTAAAGACTTAGACATGACTACAAAAGAGAAGGCTGCGATAGTAAGTGAATATATTGTGGGCCTTACTACTAACTTAAGTAGTGCGGCTATGCAAACAGCAGTGGCTTGGGCCAAAGAGGAACGAGATGGTGCGTACACTTTAACTAAAGTCAAAGCAGAAACGCAGATAGCACTGGCTCAATCTAAGAAGACTCAAGTAGAGATATGTTTAGTACAAGAGCAGACATCTTATCAGAAAGCTAAAATGTTGTCAGAGTATGCGGGTAGTCTTAGAGATAATGGTCCTATAGCCACGTTTAACACTGATGGTACCCCTAAAACTCTCTCAAACAGTGGTTTAAAATACCATCAAACTAAGCAAGTCGAAGCTTCTACCTACCAAATACAGGCAGACGCTTTCCGTAAGTCCGGAGTAGTTACTATAAGTGTAGACACTGATAACGTAGTTAAAGGTACTATGGGTAATACTGCTGGTTATACACACCAACAGACTATAAATGCTGAGAGACAGAGACAAGCGTATGAGGATAGTAAGATTAACCATTTACTCAACTCTACTGGTGTGATTATAGGACAAATGTTAAGTGCCGAAATTGACCCTGACACTGAGGTAATCGGTTATATGAAATCAGCTATGGGTAAACTACTTACACCGAATCATACTACTCCTGAACCGTTTGGGGCTACTACTACCGAGGGGTAAATAATGTCTTTTATGTACTATGATGGCTCTATTGTTGCTCGTATGGACTTAAACAGGGCACTTAGTGTTTACAGACGTTTTGATGATTTCTGGGGCACTACGTATATAGATGGGGTAAAAGTGTATAATGCTTCTATGATATTCTACACTAGGACTTATAGAGATGATCGTACTATCAAAAAGTTTGTAAAATCTTTAGGTATGACCTGGGAAACATTTACAGGCAGTAAAGTAGATAGGGAAATTGAGAATATGTACTTTAAGTTTAAGCCAGGGTTTGCGTACTCAGGTGAGGTGGCTAATAGAGAAGTAATACAAGTAGAGGCAGAAGGCAGGAAAACGAGCCCATTGGCAGCTCCTACACTAGAGGAAATTCGAAGCAAGTTAAATCTAGTATTTTCAGGTACTGATGAGATAGCGGTTACAACTAGTTATGGTGGTATTACTAAAAAGTACCTGGAAAACCATGAGTTAGAATGGGATATAGGTCCCACTGGTGTAACAACTACTCCACTAAATGTGGAGGAACTTAGGAAAGTACTTGACTCAGATCCATGGTTCTACTATGCTAATTCTAGGTTTTCTGATAAAGGTTCAGTGACAATTGATGCATCTCACTATGACGGGAGCGGTAACGGTATTATAACTAAAGACACTAAAACCCCTTCAACAATCGGTGTGTGTAATACTGGATCCACCGTAAACATACTAGGTACTTTAGCGTTATTAGATAGTCAGAGTGAAGTGTTTACTCTTCTCAATGAAGCCTACGATGAAGAGGTTAATGCCGTAAAAGGAACTCACGATATATACTACACTGAGTATAAGTTTACAAGAACATATAAGTTTAATAAGATTACAGGAAGTTCTACCTTTTTAAATATGCTTTTAGATTGGTACTCCTACGCTGGCGATAAACTGGTACACTCGTCTGATACTAGTATTAAGAAAGCACTAGAAACTATGATGGTAGATACCAATCCTGGTAATAATAGTTTATATATTGTAGACCGTGGAAACGTCTATTTAAAGTATGATACACTCAGGTATATGAAGAAGAGAGAATTTGTTAAGCTCTTAGGTACTAGTATAGATATAGGTTATACAGTGGAAGATGCTGAGTGGTGGGAGAAAGCACTGATGGTAGTTCTCGTTATTCTTGCTACGTATATCTCGATAGTTATGCCGCCTGCTGGACCAGGAGCATTTGCAGCTATAGCTACTTTCGCTGGTACTCTGGCTATAACTTTGTCTATCGCTAGTTTTATTATGATGCAAGTTGGTGGCCTATCCTCTTTAGGGTATGTCAAACGTATTGGTAAATTTGCCGCTGTAGCCGGTGTAATCGGGCTTCTAGCTGGGATACTAGCCGCTTTACAGAATTTAATTACACAAGCCATAACTAAAGAAGCTTTGAAAGAGGGTTTACAGAATATGACAAAAGAGCAGGTAGCTACAGAAATCAGTAAAAAAACTGTATCTGAGCTAGCTATTATGGCCATTAAAGAATCTTTTACTGGATTAACCTCTGCGGTACAAAACATTTTTACAGACTTCTCAATGGAGTCATTAAAGGTTCTAGCCAATAGTGTTATAGATAGTTTAAATGGTTTAACTACAGCTTTTAACTTTTACCAGGATACAGAAAAATCTAAGTATGATAAAGAGATGAATGATTTAAAAGAGCAAGATGAAGCATATGAACAGGAGATACTGAATAAACCTTTTATGTTTCCCTTTGGTCAAGTTATGCTTATGCACGAAAAGTTGTCTACACCAGACATGCTTCAAGACTTATCCTTAGATATAGATAGTCGTATTGGTAGAGATAGTTCCTACACTTCGTGGGAAAACAACGTCAATATGTAAAGTATGGTATAATTATAGCTATTAAAGGAAAAATATATGATTGATATTAACAATAGTGCCGAGTTACTAGAAAGCTTAAAAGCTGATAAAGAGTCATCTAACAACCATAAAGCTACCTGGGATTCCAGAAGAGAGATATGGATTAAAGAAGGTAATGGTGATCCTTACGGTAACGAACAAAAGAATAAGTCTTCAATAGTTTCTAGAGATATTAAAAAAACTGAAGTATGGCAACATGCCACTATTATTGACCCATTTGTCTCTAACACTGATATGGTTAGAGCTACTGCTGTTGGTGCAGAAGATTCTCCTGTTGCTATACAGTCAGAGTCCTTACTAAACTACTTTTTTTGTAGGGACTTTGATAGGTACAATTTTATATCTGAAGGATTCAAAATACTACAGAGAGAAGGTACTGTAATAGCCAGAGTAGGATGGGAGTTCCAAGAAGCCGAAGTGGATATAGAGGTTCCTATTACTAAGGTAGTTTCTATACCTACCCCCCAAGGTATTATGCAACAACAACAAATAGTAGGTTATCGTACTGAAACTCAGATGAAGACTATTCTTAATAGGCCTACTGCTGAAAACAGGGATAATAGGACCCTATGGATAGATCCTACAGAAAAACAGAATATATCTAAGGCACAATTTGTTATAGAACACTTCAAGTCTAACCTGTCTAAACTAACGCAAGATGGTATATATGAGAATTTAGATTTAATAGACGTTAAATCAGATGCCCACCAAGAATCTGAGGATGTATCCTACGATGATAGCGACCCTGACAGTTTCACATTTCAAGATAAGGCGAGAGCTGAACTAGATGTGTATGAGTATTGGGGTAATTATGATCTGAATGAGGATGGTATAGCTGAACCTATAGTATGTACATGGGTAGGCGAAACTATAATTAGATTAGAGGAAAACCCGTATCCAGATGGGGAGGTACCTTACATCTCCACTGCGTTAGATCCGGAACCTTTCAGTATTAATGGTAGACCTAATGCAGACTTACAGAGTACTGATCAAAAGATAAGTACATCTATCATTAGGTCATTTATGGACACATTAGATAATTCAACTAATGGGCAAAGAGGGTTTAAAGAAGGTACATTAGACCCAGCTAACGAACGTAAATTTAGAGCTAGGAAGGATTTTAAATTCCAAGGGGATAGTCCTGTAATATGGGAAGGTAAGTACGCAGACTTCAATCAGAGTGTACTTAGTTTTTATGAGATGGTACAGAATAACCAGAGTGAATTAACTGGTGTAAGACCTTTTGCTGGCGGTAACGCTGATTATGGCAGCTCTAGGCAGGCTGGTATGGCTATGGGAGCTGTAGCTAAGAAAGAAATAGATATATCTCGTAATTTCGCAGAAAACTTTATCAAACCCTTGCTGCGTAAGTGGTTAGCTATGATAAATGAGTTTATGGAACCAGAGGAAGTAGAGAGAATTACTGGGGCTCCCTACGTTAAACCAGACCCATTAGACATGGATGGTAACTTAGATATTAGGATAGAAGTATCTACGGCTGAAACGGATGCGGCCAAAGCTGGTGACATTAGTTTTATGCTACAAACTATGTCTCAGAGTTTACCATTTGATCTTACCAAAATACTCCTAGCGGAACAAGCTGACCTAAAGAAGATGCCTACCCTAGCTAAGAAGATCATGGAATATACTCCTCAGCCAGATCCGTTAGAACAAGAGAAGAAGATGTTAGAGATTGAAGAGCTTAAAGCAAGTATAGCGGAGAAACAATCTAGAGCTAGAGAGAATGAGGTTGATATGAGGCTCAAAGAAAGTCAGACAGTGCTTAACCAAGCTAAAGCTAGACAGACTCACGCAGACTCCGATATAAAGGATCTAGACTTTACCGATAAGTCTACGGGCGTATCTCATCAAAGAGAGTTAGAAAAGCAAAACCAGAAAATCACTGGAGATATAGCAAAACAGAGGATCAGTAATACTAATAAGGCTAATTCTGGTGTTTAGTATTAAATTTATGATATAATTTGTGTATAGGTTACGAGCAATAAGTTATCTCACTAAAAGAACCTGACATTTCCCAATCAATGAAGGAAAACTAATGAATGAAGAATTGAACCGTGTGCAAGTTACTCTAGCTCAAGCAGAGATGAAAGTAGAGAAGGCAGAAAAGTGGGAGAAGCTACTAGCTAATCCGTTATTTGAAGAACTTATTACTAAAGATTACCTAGGTGATGACGCTGTTAGGTTAACTATGAATTTAAAACCTAAGTCAGACGATAATGAAATTGTAAGTAATATGCTGATTGCCAAAGCAACCTTTAGTAGATTTGTAGGTAATATACTTGAAGAAGGTATGAACGCCAAAATGTCTATTGAAGAGAACTCTGAACTTCTTAGTGAACTAGATAATGAGTAGGTACCATGATTAATATGACTAATACTCAACTGGAAGAGATGAGTGACGATGACTTTGAAGAAGCTCAAGCACTGATAGACGAAACGCCAGAAAATACTGAGCCTGTTATTGATGATGAAGTGGTAGAACCGGAAGTAGGTCCTGAGACTGTTAGTGAAGGGTTTGAAGAAGACACTGAAGAGTTTAGCGAGGAAACTAAGGAAGTAGAGGAAACAGAAGAAGTAAGTGAAACAGAAGATGACATTCTTGCTGACACAGAAACAGAAGAATCCACTACTAAGGAAGAATCTCCTGATGACACTGAAGAAAATAGTGAGGATACCCAAGACTTCAACTATGAAACTAGTTACAATGAGTTAATGAAACCACTTAAAGTGTCTGGAAAAGAGACACAAGTTAAAAGCATAGATGATATGCGAAACTTAGCGATGATGGGTATGGATTATTCTCGTAAAATGCGAGACATCAAACCACTTAGAGCTGTGGGTGAGACATTGGCCAAAGCTGGGATTATGGTTGATGGTGGTGTAGACGAAGCTGCTTTAGCTAGATTAATTGACATTAATAATGGAGATCAAGACGCTTTATCTCAGCTTATACAAGAGAAAGGGATTGATCCATTAGACTTATCTACGGATGATGTAGACTATACACCTACTGCTAGTATTGCTAGTGAACAGAGTATAGAAATCGCTGATGTAGAGAAAGAGTTAATTAATCGTGGCAGTGTTGATAATGTTATTTCTGAACTAGATAAACTGGATGAAAGATCGAAGCAATTCTTTAATGAAACTCCGTCCAACCTGTTGAAGCTAGACGATGACATTAAGAATGGCACGTATGAGACCATCATGGGTGCTGTTCAGTATGAGAAGTCAGTAGGTAGACTAACTGGTATGAGTGATATGGAAGCATACATTCAACTTGCTACTCAACAAGGACCGGTTACTCAACCAGTAGCTGCGGTTACTAAACCTAGTGTGAAACAGCGGAAGGCTGCAGGTATTACTAAACGACCTCCGGCTAGAAAGAGTGTACATAAGACCTATGACTACGTTAATATGTCAGACGATGAGTTTGAAGCATTGGCGATGGTTGATAGTCTGATGTACTAACAAAAATACAAGGAGCCTATCATGGCAGGTGAAAACACACCAGGAATTTATAACGAAGGTACTGCTGCAAACCCATCAAGTATTGATGCTGGAAACAGTAATGCACAACTAAGTCCGTTTTATTACGACAAACAAGCGGTAATTGAAGCAAATAAAAAAGCTTATATTGGTCAATTATCAGGAACTCGTAATCAACCAAAACATATGGGTAAATCTATTAAGAAACACGTTATCGTGCCTATGTTAGATGATCGAAATGTGAATGATCAAGGTATTGATGCAGCAGGTGTTGTTCTAGATAACACTAAATGGACTGCAATTAGTGGTGCTGGTGTAATCCAGGGAACTGCTTATGCTGATGAAGCTGCTGCTACTACTGCTGCAGGTGCTGATGGTACTGTTAAACAAACTGGTGGTAACCTTTACGGTTCATCTAAAGATGTTGGTACAGTTTCTGCACTTACTCCTGTTATCTCTGAGACTGGTGGACGTGTAAACAGAGTTGGATTCTCACGTGAAGTTATTGAATCTACGTTAGAAAATTACGGCTTCTTTTATGAGTTTACTCAAGATGACCTGAACTTTGACTCTGATGCTAAGCTAAAGTCTCATTTATACCGTGAATCTGGTAAAGCTGCTGGTGAGATGACTGAGAAGTCACTTATGGTTGACCTTATCAATAACGCTGGTATTGAGATCTTTGCTGGTACAGGTAATACTGACTTAGCTGGTGTAGCTACAGGTGATACTGTTGGTTTAGCTGAGCTAAGAGCTATGACTAAAGTACTTAACGCTAATCAGTGTCCTATGGATACTAAGATTATTTCTGGTTCACGTAATATTGATACTAAAGTTGTATCTAATGCTCGTTACGCTTATACTACTGATGATATGATTACTATCCTTGAGGATACTATGAACACAACTACTAGTAAACATGCTTGGGCTTACGTTGAAGAGTACGCAGATGGAGCTAAATACGCTAAATCTAATGTTGCTCGTGGTGAAGTAGGTAAGATAGGTAAAGTTAGATTTATTGAACACCCAGAAATGCTTATTCAAGAGAATAAAGGTACAGCTGGTATTGATGTGCACCCAATTCTTTTCGTAGGTTCTGGATCGTTTACTCAAATCGGTTTCCAAACTAATGGTACTAAAGGTAAGTTCGAGATTATTACTAAAATGCCTGGTAAGGAGATTGCTGATCGTCAGAATCCATATGGTAAAGTTGGATTCAGTTCTAACAACTACTGGTATGGTATTCTTGTCGAAAGACCGGATCACTTAGGTGTAATTTATGGTGCTGTTGCATAACAGTAAATTTAGTAGAGGGTAACCCCCTCTACCTCTTAGAGAATAAAAATAAGGATATACAATGAGTCAACATTTAGAGGAAAAGTCACTTCCAGAGTTACGTGATATTGCGGATGAGCTGGGTATAGAGTACCCTAATAATATAAGCAAAGCTAAGATTATTCAGAAGCTTGTCGAAGATGATGAAGCTGTGGAAGGTAAACCTGCTGATGTGGAAGGTGTTAAGGTTAAAAAAAGAGAGTCTGCTGCAGACATTAAGGCACGTATGAATAAGTTAATTAGATTACGTGTTTCTAGTAATGACCCTCAGTATAAAGGGCGTAATGGTGTTACTCTTCAAGTAGGTAATAAGACTGCTGTAGTAGGTAAGTTTATCCCATTCAATACTATCTGGCACTGTCAAGAGCCGGTATTAAACTCTTTAAAAAGAAGACAGTGGAGACAAACTGTATTTAAAACAGATAGAACTACAGGTATGAAAGTACCTGTAACTTCTGTACACCCTTCTTTTATTATTGAGTTACTCCCGAGTCTAACGGAGAAGGAACTTGCGAAGCTGGCTACAGATCAGTCTGCTCGAGGTTCTATACCGATGGATAGTGACACTAACGTTTAGTAGATAGGGCTCATGTATTCTCCTTCATGGGCCTTACTGTATTAAACTACAACAACTAAAGGAATAAATATGCCTACGGAATATAACTCACAATTTGATAACTTGGTTAGGCCAGGTACTACTGGAGCATACGAGCCTATAGTATCTTCGTCACAAAGACAGTCATCACAGAACACTCCATTCGATTTGTACGGTGCGTTAAAGACAGGTGTTGGCACTGTACAGTCTATGTTTGCAGGTAACCCTTTAGCACAAACCGCAGGACTAGACCCGGTAATATATGCTAAACTATCACCCACAGAACAACTTCAAAGTCAAGAAGCTTTTAACCTAGGAGCAAAGAATGTTGCAGCTAATGAGTTTGATGTTACTGGTGCAGCCAACCTAGGTATAAGTGCGTTTAACGCATATAATACTAATAAGTATCAAAATGAGATGATGGACACCTATAAAGCAGATTTAGGTATGAAGTGGAAAGATCAAGAACGTAGAGATGCTGTTAGAGACAAATGGTCATCAGCATTTCAGAACTCATAAATAAGGATTCTACATGGCATTAGGTCAAGCATTCCAACAAACCGTACGTGCACCTGAGTATAGAGACGTAACTTCAGGCTTACGTGAAACATTATTACAAAATGAGGCTAGGCAGCGACAAAAAGATCAAGACTATTCTCAAGCACTACAAGACTATAAACCTACTGCAGAGCAACAGACTATTGCTGGTTCATTAGCTAGTACTAAGGAAGCTCTTACTTCAGAGTCTGAAGATAGTATCAATGCGTCTTATGATGCCCTAGCACTAGATACTGAGTACAGTAAGGCACTAAATAATTTAGACGCTAGTTACACTACTGCTAAAGGCAGATGGATACCTACTTATGATGAAAAAGGTAATGTGACTAACTTTGATGCCACTGAAGAAGGTAAAGCGTATAAGGATAGAGAACTAGAGTTTAATGAAAAATATCGCAACTACCGTAGTGCATTAGAACCTAAGTTACAAGGATTGAACGCTACTGCACTTTCCACTATGAGTGCTGGGTACGATCCGGTTAAGTTACAATCTCGTATGCAAGAGGACCTTATATCCAAAGGGGTAGGGTTAGAGTCTGCACTTAAAGCTTCTACTGTAGCTGCACAACCATACCAAACTGCTCCGATAACAGAAGTAGAGAAGATAGCGTTACAAGCTAAGGTAGATCAAGGTAAAGAACTAACTAAGTCTGAACTGAATACGTTAGAAAAACTTAGAGAAGGTAATGAGAAGATTACTAGGCTAGGTGGAGCTACTGTTAATCCTGATGGTAGTATTACGTATACTGGTAAAGGTGGTAAAGCTAAATCATATTCAGCTAATGAGATTAGGGAATCTCAGAAAGAGCTAATGGATACTTTTGATAATGTAGGTTGGGGTATATGGAAAGATAATAAAGATATTGTACAAGACTACTTGAATCCTTTGTACCAAGAATTCGCTGGTTACTTAACCCCTAAAGATATTAATGATGCTATTATATCTTTTAAAGATGATGGACTTATAAAAGATACTCTTAAGAGTGGTACTACTCCTGAAGCCGTAGCTAAAGTATTAAGAGATAAAGTAGCTACTACTGTTAAAGCTGGAGGTAGTGGTTATACTACTACTGGACAAAAAGCTATTAGCAATAAAGAATATGAGACTCGTAGAGCATCTATAGAAGCTAGAGGTAGTCAACGTATATCAGATGTATTAGCTCAATACACTAAAGGTAACAATAAATCTACAGGATTAGCAAATATACTAGCTCGAGTGAAAGATTACAATGCTACTGAAATTAATCCTACTATTCCTGGTACTGATAAAAAAGCTCCTAATAATGAAACACAAGTTACTAAAGCAGATAGGTATAAGTCCGGAACTGTCATAGGTGATGCTATGAACTCTAGCAAGAAAGGGTTACTAGCTAAAGCACTTATGAAAGATCCACAAAAGTTTGGAGAAGAGTTCAACAAACTTACAGATGCACAGCAGAAAAGTGTAACTAGTATATTATCTTCTAAGACTAGTGAAAAAGTTATGACGGGTATAGCTACAGGAATCGAAGTTAATAAGGATAAACCTAGAAAAGAAGAGCCTTCTGTAGTAAATAAGCTAAAAGATACAGCAACCAATACTCTAACACCTGCTACAAAACCTACAAACTTGGTAGGTGATAAGTATGACGCTGACGCTAGGTTTATGGAACTGACAGAAGAGTTGCCTGAGTCATATTCAGACGCAGATAAATTCTTTCTACTTAAAAAACAACTTAAACAAAAAATTGATACTGGTACTTTAACACCAGAGGATGAGAAAGCTTTAAATTTCTATCAGTCTAAAATATCTACTGGTGAAAAGCTTAAAGGTTCTTCTAAATTTGGAGGAGAGTTTGTAGGTTCTATGTACAGTAAAGCAGCTTCTTCTGGAGCGGATACAGGGGAGTTTTTAGCTAATGCTTTACGTGTAAACCCTATAATAAACTCTGGGTTAAATCTTTTATCAGGTAAAGATTCTATAGTGGATAAAGATACTTTAACGTCTATAGCAGAAACCTTCGGAGGAGGATCTAAAAAAATATCTGAATTGGACGCTAATCTGGTTAATAGGATGTCAGAACAAACAGGTATCCCTACCTCTGAGATTAATAAGTATGCCACTGTAGGTTCGTTTTTACTCGCATTAGGTGGACCTCTAAAAGAACTTACTAAGTCTGTAATCAAAAAAGGTGGTAAAACCCTTAGTGATACTTTAGTTAAAGGTAAAAGAGTATCAGCTAAAAGAGCTAAAAAGAATCAACATCTTAAATCTGACGAACCAATTATTGTTGGGCATGGTAAACCTAAAAATACAGGACCTACTAGTGTTTCAGACGATATTGATGAGTTAATTAATAGTACTGACCCAGTAAAACAGGCTATAGGTAAAGACATGAAACGTCAAGCCGCTGAAGTAGCTAAAGTAGCGGCTAAAAAATCTTCTTTGGAAGCTAGGAATTTAGTCACTAAGTTAGAAAAAAAGTTAGATAAACTCTACAACAACAATAAAAATAGTGAAGCTAATCAGATAGCTATAGAAGAGACTATAGAACAGATACGAAATTTACAGTCTCGATTATAGTATAATTATATAAATACATAAAGGCTTATAATGGCACAATCAGCGTTTGCAGACATACAAGCTCCAGTAGTACCTGGAGTAGTAGATACATCCCTTACAAGACAGACACCCCAACAACTAGATTCTATGTATAATACATATAATCCTATTATAGAAAGATCTAGATTACTTGAAGAACAAGCTGATAAGATACGTAACTCTAAACTAAGTCAGAAACAGGCATCTATTGCGGATAAACTAAAGAGTAAACAGGAAGCTATTACGGGTGTAGGTTATACTGATACTGATGGCCATTTCGGAGAAGCTGTAGACGCAGCTCAATCGGGTATAGCTAAACTAGCTACTAAAGGTGTTAATGCCTTCGGTACATTAGGTATAGAAGCATACGATGCAGTTGCTGATGTAACTTCTGAAGAAAAGTCAGGGTACTATGAAAAGCTAAAACAGGTATCACCCTTTGGGGATTTAACGATAGGTGACGCATTAAATGAACAAGATACTAAATTTGATTCAGCATTTGGTGTTAAACCAGAAAGTAGACAAAGACAACAAGTACTTAATCAAGCAGCAGAAAAAGCCCAATTAAGAGCTGATGCTGTACAAGTTACTGATATAGATTCATTTGGAGAGTGGGCTAATCACAAAACTGATCAGATACTTTTGAATATGCAAAATGCTCCGATGACTATAGGAGATTCCATTCCAGAGTCTGCTGCACTAATATCTAGTACACTAGGATTACCCCTTGTTGTTGGTACTAGAGTTGCTACACACCATAACAATTATAAAGAAAACAATGATGGCAATTCTATGTCTCTAGAAAAAGCCGCAGCTGTAACAGCTCTTACTACAGCCTCTCTGGGTACAGAAAAATTCTTAGTAAAAACAGGTATTGGTACAGTAGCTAAAAACTTACTAGGAAAATCAAAACTCCTAGATAGTGTAGCTGGATTCTTAACTACCGTAGGTGGTGAGTATACACAAGAAAGGTTTGACTATACTGTAGAAAAATGGGCTGAACAAAAAGAAGGTACAGCTACGTTTGAAGAGATATGGAATTCCCATCGAGCAAGAGCTGCCGGTACCGCAGGTGCTACAGCTGGTGGTGAGCTAATGGGTGCAGGTATGGCCGTTAAACAGGCTCCTGCTGCTGTTAAAGCAGTGACAAAACCGATAGTAGCTCCACTCAATGCTTATGGTAAACGTAAAGCATCTCAACATCAAGAAAAGAAAAACTTAGAAGCAGCTAGATCATATGTTAAATCTGGGTATAACGATGCTGAAACCAAAGCTAAACATGAGACTTCATTAGCTGTTGATTTACAGACACAAGAATCTGCTATTAAAACTTTAAAGGATGCCCAAGACACGATAAAAAACTTGGATAAAAAGGGTGGCAGCCCATTAGCCACTGTATTAGAAGTCCAAAAAGCTATGAATGTAGGCTATGAATCCGACAAGGCAGAAGATAACGTAATAGCTAGTTTAGGTGTAAGAGAGCTGTCAAACATACTAGACTCACTGACTCCTGAACTTAGAAGAGAAGTAGAGAATAGTGTTGACAAGAAGGTAGATACTCCACTAACCGTTCTATCTAAAGTAGGTATACTACTAGTTTCTAATAAAGAGTTACTGACACAAGAAATCAAAGATACCTTTAATAGTAATAAATCTGCTATAGAGGAACAAGCGGTTCAAGCTCTTAAGGATGGGGCGTTAGATATTACCTTTAAGCGTAGTATAGCTCAACTAGAGAGAGATAATAAAATAACATCTTCGGTAGCTAAAGAACTAGCTAGTATGTCAGATCCAAAATCCACTGTGGATACTCCATATAGTAGCTTAGTTAAGTTAGATGGTGAAGCACTAACTAAAGAACTGGCTAAATACGATGCTAAGGCGTTGAAGACTATTATAGATGAAGCTAAACGTAAGACTCGTGAATCTAGGTCCGCAGATAGGGATGTATTATCCAGTACTCAGATAGGGGTAATGGAAAAGTTCTACAAAGGTATCACTGGGGCTTTTAGTGTTAAACCTTCTGAGAAGATTGTTAAGGAGGTGCAGGGTATTAAACGTGCAAGGAAGCTAGCTAAAAGGCACTACGACCCTAAGAAGCCTTTAGGAGAGCAGTTTAAGGAATTCGTATCTGATATGAAAGGTAAGATAGCTGAAGCCGTTAAAACACCTGGGCAAGCTAATAAGCAAGACTTCGCCAATACGACTAAAGCTGTAATAGAGGCTGTAAATAACCTAGACCAGGTTAATGATATACCTTACGTACAAAAGGTAATTGAAGATCTGGAAGTTATAGGTGTTTTAACTAAAGCCAAAGCTGAATCTTTACGTAATAAAGTGCTAGAGTATTCTGAAAATCTTGATGTTGCTGATGGTGTATTACGTCCTGGAGTAAAGAAAGGGTACGACACCTTAGTTAATACTGCTAAGACTTCTACGAAAGGGGACGTGGATAAAGCTATTGATAGCTTTCTGTCTAAACTTAAAGGTAGACTAACCGACACTGAACGTAAAGTTATTACTAAAGCATTAGCTAAACTAGAGAATCTTGGTAAGGCTTCTAAAGCTAAGGTTATCTCTGCTATAGATGACATAAGTGATGGAGATAAAACTATTAAAGAACAGTTACTAGGCACCTATGAAGCTATGCAAAAGACTATATCTGACACAGTTAAGGGTAGAGAAGTTTATGAGAAGAAAGCTGAAAGTGTAGTATCCAGCATTAGGGATTCTGCACTACGTAAAGAGGTAGGTAAAGACTTTGATAAGATATTTGATAGTGTAATGACCAACCTTGGCAGTGTGAACATTAAAGAATCTTTTGATAAAATAACAAAGAAAGTAACTGATGCTGATTACCTGGCTATGTATCAATCAATGAAAGATATTGGTGTCGTACAGAATAATGGTAAGAAAGTTAAACAAGTAGATAAAGTATTAGATGAGAACGGTAAACCGTTAATTAAAGAAGAGGTATGTAAGTAATGGCATGTGATAACGTAATAATTACTAAAGAGAACTATGAAGAAAGACCTAATGATAAAGAATTGAAGCAGTCTATATACTCAGCTAATATGATAACTGATGAGATACTTACAAATCTATTCTCATCTGAAGTGTCTAACGCTAAACAGTTTGAAGAGCTTTTTGAAGGAGATAGTCCTACTATCCCCTATAAGTCTGTACTAGATAAGGTTAGTTCACTTAAGTATTTTGATGAATCTAAGATGCCATTTGGTAAGAAGATAGGGGAAATAGTTGATGGTGATGATATTAGAGATATTACTATAGCCTTATCACAACTAATATCTGTAAATAAGTCTGAACAAGACCTTACTAGAAAGTACAACTTAGACGCTAAAGCTGTAGAATCTGTACAAGATAACACTGATCCATCTAAGTACCAAACATCTTACTCTAATATAGCTAGGACTATCGGTAGGGAAATACTAAAGACTAGAGGTTATAGACTTATACCTAAGAATGAAAAAGGTATAAAAGATTCTGTAGCTTATGAGACTAAAATAGGTGAGAAAGCCTTACAGAAGTTAGAGGATAGGGGTTTATTGTCCATTACTGAGTCAGGTACTATAGTTAACCGTAATTTTAGAGATCCTAATCCAGACAATATGAAGGATATAAACTATACTAAAGGTAAGCGTAAAAAAGTACTGACGGGTATAAAGACTGTTGTTCTACTAGACCTTATAGAAGATACAGCTACACAAGAGGACAGAAGATCTATATCTGGTAACATAGCTGCTACAAGGGCTTTAATCAGCCCTCCAAATAGTGCCGTACCTAGTTCTACACCTAAAGAGATTAATCGTCAAGCCCAAGACATGAATATGCTAGATAAACATGAAGAAATACTAGAGCATGTACAAGATAACCCTTTAAGAGTTACACCGTTCATGAAAGAAGCTATAGATGACTTAAGTAAGAGAATTAAGTCGACTAAAGGTAGTACAAAAGGTACTCTAATGGGATTAGCTGATTTTATAAGTAGTAGTAAATCTTCTCCTTTCTTATTTGGTACTATAGACTCTGAAGAATTAAACGCTATTATGATGGGAGATCCTGTAGGTATAGAACAGAACTACGGTAGATCACAATCAAAGACTATACAATTCAGTAGAGTGTTAGATGTATGGGATGATTTACAAGATAGTTTATTCTACTCATTCCAAACAGCTAATCAAAATAGAGCTCATGTATTAGAGCAGACTTTATCTTATCAATCGGATAACTTCTTATCTAGGCATGTATTAGGTTCAGATAAAGTACAAGAAATAGCGGATCCTGCAGATATACGTTATGTCATATCTTATATTGCAGATGAGACTGGATTAGCACCAGCGGATATTCTAGGTGGTACTAAAAGCTCAGCACTATTGGATGAGTATGTAGGGTATTTAGATGACAAAGACAAGAATAATGACTCTGCTTTAGGTCTAATAGCTACTATGGCTAACAACTTAGATAAAGGTAAAAGCCCTTTTAATAAGCCTTCTAAGTCTGCATGGGAACTAATGAGTTATGTACAGGCTGTTAAAGATATTAGAGATGGTATTAATAACGATGGGGTAGTTAGAACACACTTCATGCCTAAACCAGATGCTACAGCTTCCGGAGCAGTTATTACATTACTACAAGCAGCTAGGTATGGTGGATATAATGAAGAAGTAGCTAAAGACTTGATAGAAGGTAATCTAAAAGATGCATACGATTTATCAGTCAAAGAATTAGATTCCAGGCTTAAATCATTCTCTAATAAGACTACTAAAGACGCTTTTAAAACTAGTCATAAAGATTCTTACCTACTAATAAAGAAATTATCTGATTATAAGACCGGTATTATAGATGGGCCTAGAGAGCTTATGAAGCTACCATTTACTAAATTTATCTATGGTCAAAATAAAGACAATAATGTACAAGAGATCACTAAAGAAATGGCTAGTCTTATTATTGAACAGCAAAAGACTGACCTAGCTAAAGAGATTCTTGGCGATAACTATACTGCAGATACTATAGAACTTAGAGCTGCATTAGAGAAAGAACTTGGTAAAGAGTATGGAGTAGCTTATGAACTAGTTACTATCATTGACGAGACTACTGGTAAATCATTATTTGATCGTCAAGGAGAAGAACTTGGGGATATGCACAAGCTTATGGAAGAAGCTAGATTCTCAGAAGGTTCCACTTATGGTCAGATTAAAGTAGTACCACCATTAGCTTGGATCAATAGCGATAGAGATCTTACTAACCTAGTTAATTATGAAGAGATGCGTGATGGTAAAGAAGGTGAGAAAGGGTATGCGACAGTTATAGAAAAGTATTTTGAAGCAGTATTAACTGATAAAGATGGAGCATTGACTACTATTAAGAAGAGATACCCTAATGAGAATAGTATTAAAGTACTTCTACAACATATGATGGATGCTGCTATTCTATATGAGTCATTAGGTGAGACAGAAGGCTTTGAAACTTACTTCAACGGCTTTATGCTTAACCATGACTCTATTGGTGCAGAAGTAACTTTTGCTAGAAACTTAGAACCAGTATATAAACGTAAGACTATGGAAATCAATAGTGAGTATGATTTTAAAGAAGCCGCATTAATGGAATTAAAGTATGCTAGATCTAGAACTACTGAACCATCTTTACTAGAGAAAATGGATGCCCTTATAACTAAAACAGAGGAACAACTAAAGACTGAAATACCTAATAAGCAGAAGGTACTATCTAGTGGTAAAGGTATAATAGATAACGCTTTTGGAGTTAAACCTAGTGTATTAAAAGAAGCAGAAGCTTTAGATCTAAGCCCTAGAAGAGTTAAGAAAACTAAAGAAGGTAAAGTAGTAAATCTTAATGCAGAGAAAGAACTAAATAACCTACGTGAGCTTATAGAGAATGATCCTGACAGTGTTATTACTTATGACCTAGAAACTGATAGTGTAGACACTAAAGTAGCTAATTTAGTTCAGATAGGGTACAAGAAGGGGACTAATCCAGCTACTAGCATTAATATACAGATGACTCAAGAACAGGCAGGTAAATATATAGAAGCTCTTAAAGGTACTCCTATAGAAGATTCTCAATTATATAAAGATATACTTTTAAATTATAGAGCTGATAACAATATGGCTGACTGGAATAAAGAAGCATTACCATTAGTAAAAGCTGTAAAAGAATTCAAATCTATAGTAGATGATAGTAAAGCTTTAGTTAGTTTTAATGGTAGACTGTATGACGATAAAGTACTTAAAGCGTATGGGGTTGATGTAAAAACTACTCATGATATGCGTAATTTATCTCAAGATTCTGTAGTTATTACAGGCAGCAGGAAAGGTAAGTTATCTGACTTAGCTGATAAAGCTAAATGGACTGAAGACCAACTACATAATGCAGATATAGATGTTGAAGTTACATTTGAAGCTATCGGTAGTAAGACTGAGACTAAACCTACTCCAGATAACGTACTAAGTAAAGATGCAGTAGAAGATTTTAAATCTAACGTAAAGCTATTTAATAAAGTGAGTCAGACTATTATACTTGAATCTTTTAATGTTAACCCCAGTGTCAATATAGTTAGTTATACAAAAGATATAACTCCTTATTATGATTTAGCTACTAATACAGTACATGTAAATCAGACTATGAATGAAGAGCTATTTGCCCATGAGTTTGTACACGCTACTATTGCACAGAAAATAGAGAATGACCCAGTGTATGCTGGTAAAGTAAAAAAGCTATATGATAAAGTAATGAAAGAAGACCCTTCTATTTTAGAAGGTTTAAAAGATGTACCTGACGCAGATATACTTCATGAATTTATGGCTGTAGCTTTAGCAGATAAAACTACTCGTAATAAATTAAAGAAAGTCCCATACGGTAAACGTATCATAGATGCAGCAGTCAAACTAGTATTTGCAGCTTTCGGTGTGTCTCCTAATAAATATGGAGATAGTGCATTAGGTGAGGCTATTACATTATTTTATGAAGCTACATACGATGATAGTATAGTTAATCCTGACAAAAAGTTGAACTACATAGATGTAGTTACAGAAAAATACAAGGGGTATCGGCCCGAATTAAAAGATAACAGAAGTATCATAGAAAGGACATCTAATGTAATGATAGATGTAGACTCCTATGTATCTAGTAAGATACAGTCTACTATAGATTATACTATAGGTATAGATAGAGATAAAGAAACAATAACATCTAAGTCACATGACTACATGATGGAAAACTCTGATATATATAAGAATACATTCAATGCTATTACTGATCAATGGGATAGTAACACTTTCATAAACAAAATGAAGTTCTATCTAGACTTAGATGAGAAAGCTAGGAGAAAAGAGTTTAATGTTTTAAATACGCAGTCTATTCATGCTGAAGAGCGTAAAGCACAGTTTGAAACTGATAAGATGAATGAACTGTATGATGATATTGAAGGACTATTCACTAAAGCAGAGACTTCTACATTATACAGTTTACTGAGTGAAACTCCAATAGCCTACCTAGGTAAAGATGATGTATTTAAAGGACTGCTAAAGAAAGAGTTTACTATAGATGAGAAGATAAAAGATTTATTAGATAACAGTACATTAAATGCTAAAGCTAAGAAGAACATAGCTAAGAAGGCCCAAGAGTTATCTGAATTCTACATAAATAAGAAAGCTCCAAAAGGATTAGCTACAGATAGAAATTTTGAAGGGGACAGTAGAGTATTGGTTGGTCAGCTATCTGCTTTATACGCTATGCAAAAGATACCTAACGTAAATAGTATATTACATAAGATAAACTCTACTAAGAGGCATAGAAAAGTAGTAAATAAGCTATTAGAGCTATCTTCGGCAGTGCAAGTACTAGATGATGAGTTATATGGTACTATATCTTTAAACTACGATACACATACAGGTAACCTTAACCATAAAGTGTTTGAGGGTAACATCGAAGTTAAGCATGTTAACGCACATACTATAAATAAAGAATTTAGAGAAGACTTGGGGTGGAAGATACTTGAGCACCCTGCAGACGGTAAAGCCGGTATTATGTATAGGAATGCAGGTGATATTACGTTCCAAGGTGGACTAGGTACACAACTAAAGTTACAACCTGACTTACAGGTAACTATACCAAAATCGTATGGCTTAGAAAGAAACAATGCTATGTCACAAGTAAATGGCGATAGATCTACTGTAGTGTTTACTAATGATCAACTAGATACTATGGGAATGGTTCGTGACCCTATCGTATCCTTAGTTAAAGGCTATTCACATAGAATGCTGTTACAAGAGACTCAATCTATCCGTAAAGAGCTAGTTAATGAGTTTACGGATGTATATAGTAAGAAAGATGACGATAAATTAAAACAAAAGATAAAAGACAGAGAGCATAATTGGTACTTAAATCTTCCAGAAGGTATTACTATAGATCAACTACCTAAAGAAATAAGAAGTCGTTACAAGCTGTCTAGATCTTCATCGGACGTAGATGATTTTGCTTCACAAGTAACATTAGTAAGAAGTGATATGGCAGATTTCGTTGAAGGGTATAAAGAGATACAAATAGGTGGAACTAACACTAAATTGAATAAAGTATTTAGCGTAGTTAAGAAGACAGTATTACTTCAAAAGATCCACTGGGTAATTACAGCACCAGTAAAAATAGCTATGGACACTACGTCTAACCTAGCGTATTTACTAAGTAGAAATATCCCTATTACTACTGTATATAGTAAGACTAAGCGTATAGCTAATGATATGGTAGAGTTTACTAAGTTAAGAGAAGAGTTATTACATGCTGAGTTTAAGAATAGGGCTAACCCTAGTAAGACGTTAGCTAAAAAGATTGAAAGTTTAGAAGAGAAGATAAAGACTCATAGAATGTCTTCAGCTTACTTTAGAGGATTTATACAATCTATTGCTATAGATATATCACAGAAGAATGAGCATACGGCAGCAGGCCTACATAAAGATGTTGGCAGTATACTTACCAAAATATTCAGAAACGATACTGGATCCTTAAACAGAGCAGGTAAAGCTGTAGATTACTTAAGTAAGTTTGCTATTAACGGTGAGGATATATTACTAAGAGTATCAGCAATAGCTAAAGCCAAAGGTAGTAGTAATGTAGCTAAAGCAACAGCCGATATGTTAGAGGATATTGCCAATAATATAAAGAGAATTAAAGATAAAAGTGATGTCGAAGCTTACATACAAGAGTATATGGCTACTCCTGGTACAGCTTTAGTTAATGTAGGTTCAGTGCTAGTGCAAACTCCGGATGTTATAGCTAAAGTTATACTACATGAACATTTAGTAGAGCAGAAAGTAAGAAAGTATAGAGATAGTCATAATGGTAGAGGACCAGACAGGGATGCTCTATATGCTATTAATGAGGAGGCAGCAATAGAATCTGTCACTAGTTTTATAGATTATAAAATGAATATACCTAGGGAGCTAAGGTTGTTAGAGCAAACTGGTGTTACTAGCTTTATTAGTTTCTGGTCTAGAATTCAAAAAGTGATATTGGTAAGCTTAAGAAACAATCCTGTGAATGCTCTTATCACAATTCTTATAAATGAAATGTTAAATCTTGATGGCGGTACTATACTTGATGCCAGTTTTGTAGAAAAATGGGGTTCAGGAAGTTTAGCGGGAAGTTACAATCCTGGAATGGATGTTCTATTCCCTACTAAATTGGCAGGCTAGGAGGAATTATTCCTTCTTTTACTGGCTTTTACCTCGTACATAACATTCGATAAAAGTACCAGTGCACTAATAACTATTTTTAACGTACCGTGAGTAAACAATAGTATCACCTCCTTTCAATTAAGGTTCCTGGGTGTTATTTCAGGGTTTACTAACACGATTCAGTTCATCTACAACTAGTT